>ENA-OQDF01000900-OQDF01000900.1-human-gut-metagenome-genome-assembly--contig:-NODE-900-length-12380-cov-1.344161_pt1 | contig 12380 bp, 19 predicted proteins | sample MGYA00242769_ERZ504597 | MGnify/ENA primary metagenome ERZ504597 (study PRJEB26092, sample SAMD00036305) | human gut metagenome | host: Homo sapiens | study: EMG produced TPA metagenomics assembly of...
GAGAAACTGTGCAAAAGCAGGAATTCAGCAGGAGATTCGTAAAAGAGAACATTACGAGAAGCCAAGCGTAAGACGTAAGAAAAAGTCTGAAGCAGCTCGTAAGAGAAAATCTAAATAATTTTTATCAGTTGAAAAGATAAGCATCATTTACCTGAAAACAGGTATATGATGCTTTTTTCGGCATATATTAAACCAAATGCCACAAAAGGAGTTTTCATGAAGAATAAACCAAAAGAAGCAATCGCCAAAGGACTTTCGCTTCCAAGAGATGTGGTGTTTGGAGATTTTATCATTAGCTTGACAGGGAACTGTGAAGCGTACATAGAAAATTATCGGGGAATTGTATCGTATGATGAGGATACGATTTCTGTTCAGGGAAATCATGTCATATTAAACATCTATGGATGTGGTTTAACGGTTGATTTTTACTCACAGGAAGCGATGAAGGTTAAAGGAAAGATCAAAAGGCTGGAATATGTATGATATTCTCTGAAAGGAGCATGGCATATGCTTAAGATCCTGCATTTTATATTTGGGCAATTATATTTTCAAGTCAAAGGATATCAGACAGAGCGTTTCCTAAATCTCTGTGCCAAAAACCATCTGGTACTGTGGGAATTGAAACCAGTATCAGACGGCTATGCCTTTTGTATTAGAAAAAGTGCTTATCAAACATTAGTAACATTAGCACAGAAAGCAAATGTTGAGCTTACGTTACAAAAACAAAGGGGGCTGCCATATTTCTTAAAAGAACATAGAAATCGTAAAATATTATTTTTCTTCATATTTTTATGTGCGATGATGATATTTTCTTTTAGCCAGTTTTTATGGGAAATCACAGTTTCAGGAGGAGAAGTATATTCGAAAAGTGATATACTAAAATATGTCACGGATAACTACTATCATCTGGGAACATTAAAATATCAGATTGATTGTGATGCTTTGGAAGATCATCTGAGAGAAGATTATGATGAGATTGCGTGGGTATCCTGTTCTGTTCAGGGAACAAGACTACATATCGAGATCAAAGAAACTTTGGATCGCAAAACAAAGCAGAATCCAAAGAAGCCATGTGATATCGTGGCAAATAAATCAGGGATCATTACAAAAATGGCAGTAAAAAGCGGGACACCATTGGTAAGTACCGGTGACAGCGTGAAAAAAGGAACAACATTGATATCTGGATTGATCTATTACTACAGCGATGATTTTACTGTGACACAAACAGATAAGATCAAAGCAGATGGTGAAATTATTATGCGTACCAAAGAGGTATATGAAAATTCCATCCCGATGGAATATTATGAAAAAACAATCACAGATGAGAAAAAATGCATCAAAAATATATATTTGGGGCAATATCAGTTTGATTTTCCATCGAAGCAAAAACAGAATCATACAAATGTAGTGACAGAGAGAAGATCATTAAAAATAGGGACTTCTTTTTATTTGCCCATAGGAATTACGATTCAAACAACCGAAAAATACCAGCCAAAAAAGAAAATCTTAACGAAAAAAAGAAGCACAGTTGAAATTAAAAAAACAGCTCGAACATTATCTTACGAAGAAAGCCAAAAAAGGGGCAAAGATTGTTCACTGTGAAGAAAATTATCAAAGGAAGAACAACCGATATGAAGTGAGGGCATCGATCATCAAAGAAGAAAGTATTGGAAAAATCCGAAATATCAAGAAATTAACAAAAAACAAGAAGAGAATGATCGCACCAACGACGGCACAGCAATAAATATTAAAAACCTATGAATCAGACCACATGTATTTTATTATGTCTTGTCAGGTTGAAAAACTTTGTAACAGATGGTAAAATACATAAGAATATACGCAAAGAAGGAGACTGAGAATTAGATGAATCCAGTTGAAATAGAAATGAATTTTCCAGCAGAACATGGTGGGAATGTATTTGGGCAATTTGATGCTACATGAAGAAAATTGAAAAGACATTGCATGTAAGTCTGATCCTGCGTGGTGACCAGTTAAAATGCATTGGAACACAACAGGCAGTTAATCATGCGATTTCTGTGATCGATGAGTTACTTGAATTATCCAAACGAGGGAATGTGATCACAGAGCAGAATGTAAATTATGCTTTATCTTTATCTATGGAAGAAAAATCTACAAGTCTTGTAGAACTTGATAAAGATGTGATCTGTCACACGATTCAGGGTAAAGCTGTCAAACCAAAGACTTAGGACAGCAAAAATACGTCGAAGCGATCAAAGATAAGATGATCACGTTTGGTGTTGGCCCAGCAGGAACTGGTAAGACTTATCTTGCGATGGCAATGGCAATTACAGCATTCAAGAATGATGAAGTCAGCCGTATTATCTTAACAAGGCCAGCGATCGAAGCAGGAGAGAAATTGGGATTCTTGCCAGGAGACTTACAAAGTAAAGTAGATCCATATTTAAGACCATTGTATGATGCTCTGTATGAGATTCTCGGAGCCGATGCATTTATGAAGAATATGGAGAAAGGCTTAATTGAAGTTGCTCCATTGGCTTATATGAGAGGCCGTACACTGGATAATGCATACATTATCTTAGATGAGGCACAGAATACAACACCAGCACAGATGAAGATGTTCTTAACACGTATTGGTTTGGCTCTAAAGCGATCATCACTGGTGATTTGACACAGAAAGACTTGCCATTTGACAGTATTTCAGGGCTAGAAGAAGCTTTAAGAGTGTTACGAAAAGTCAAAGAGATCGGAGTCTGTGAACTTACAAATAAGGACGTTGTAAGACATCCATTAGTACAGAAGATTGTTGCAGCATATGATCAGTATGAATCAGCTAGATCTGCGAGAAAGAATAAGAACAACAAAAAGAACAGAAGATAGGAATATTATGAGTATTATAATTGAGAACGAATACGAGGGAGAGATCAATATCCCTTATGAGAAGATCGCACATGAAGTCATTGAGGCAGCAATTGATTATGTGGACTGCCTTATGAGTGCGAAGTGAACTTAATGTTGACTGATAATGATACGATCCATGAGATCAACAAGAACAAAGAGAGATCGACCGTCCAACTGACGTATTATCTTTTCCAATGGCAGAATATGAACAGCCAGACAGATTTTCAAAGATCGAAGAAGATCCGATGGCGTTTGACCCGGAAGTGGGGAATTTCTGCTTGGAGATATTGTGATCTCTATGGACAAAGTATGGGAACAGGCTGAGAATTATGGACACAGCCGCGAGAGAGAATATGCATTTTTGATCGCGCACAGTATGTTACATCTGTTTGGATATGACCATATGGAAGAGGAAGAACGAAAAGATATGGAAAAACGTCAGGAAGAGATTCTGACAAAGACGAAATATACAAGAGATGAAAGAGGTTTAGTATGAGTAAAAGCAGCAAAAACTCATTTTTAATGCAGGGAATGATTTTAGCCGCAGCATCCATTGTCTGCCGTGTGATCGGATTATTATATCGTAGTCCGTTGTTTGGGATCATTGGCGAAGAAGGAATGGGGTATTATTCTTATGCATATAATATTTACAATATTATTTTGCTGATCGCATCCTTCAGTATCCCACTTGCAGTTTCCAAGTCAATTTCTGCAAGACTTGCAAAGAGAGAATATATCAATGCACAGAGAATTTTCTATGGAGCATTAGTTTATGCGATCGTTGTTGGTGGTATCGCATCATTGATCGCATATTTTGGAGCACCAACCTTTGTTGGACATCAGAAAGGTGCCGCACTTGCTCTTCAGGTGATCTCTCCAACCATCTTTTTCTCTGGAATCCTTGGAGTATTAAGAGGATATTTTCAGGGGCATAATACGATGGTACCAACATCCATTTCCCAGATCATCGAGCAGATCTTGAATGCGATCTTTAGTATTTTGATGGCATATGTATTGATCTTACCATATCTGCCATCTAAGACGATCACATACGAGATTGCTAGACATGGAGCAGCAGGTAGTGCGATTGGTACAGGAGTCGGAGTTTTAACAGGCTGATCTTTTGTTTTATTATTTATCGTGCATATCAGCCAAAAGTTAAGATTCAGATGAAACATGACCGTACGAAATATATCGAATCTTATGGAAATATCTTAAAGATCTTATTATTGACGATCACACCAGTGATCTTCAGTACAGCGATCTATAACTGCAGTGCAACGATCGATCAGACGATCTTTAGTAATATTTTAGTAGGAAAGGAATCACAGCGAAAGTAGTTTCAGGATTTATGGACTGTTCAGCAGCCAGTACAATGTTCTGATCAACGTACCAGTAGCGATGGCATCCGCACTTTCCAATGCGATCGTGCCAAATGTTTCTGCAGCTTATGCTTGGGTAAGAAAGATGATATGAATGATAGCATTCAGATGGCAATCCGTTTTACAATGATGATCGCAATTCCATGTGCGGTCGGACTTGGCGTGTTAAACAGCTCTATTAATGGACTTATTTTCGGTGCCGTATATGCCAAAGGATTAGGAGCTGCAATGCTTCGAATCGGTGCAGTCTCTGTTATTTTCTACTGCCTGTCTACATTGACAAATGGTATTTTACAGGGAATGGGCAAGATGCGTGTGCCAGTCAAACATTCAGCAATCTCTGTTGTCGTTAATATCGTTGTTTTATGGCTGTTATTAACATATACAGATTGTAAAACCTATGGATTAGTCTTTGCAACAATGGCATTTTCGCTTGTCATGTGTCTGTTAAATGCACATTCCATCAAGAAATATACAGGATTCCATCAGGAGATCACAAAGACATTTATCAAACCTGTATTAAGTGCAGCTGTGATGGGTGTCGTATGTTTCCTGATCCAGTATGGGGTTCAAAGCGTCCTGCCATTTGGACGAGTATGCTTTGCAATCTGTGTGATCATTGCAGTACCAGTCGGAGCACTGATCTATTTTGCGGCGATCATTAAATTAAAAGTATTTACAGAAGAAGAACTTACAAAGATTCCAAAAGGAAATCTGATCGTAAAATTAGCAAAGAAATTACATTTATTGTAAAAACAATAACAAAAGTCCAAGTCGTAACAGATCTGGACTTTTTGTATAAATAATCCATCTTTGGAAACAATATAGCCAAAGGAGGGTGATATCATGAAGAAGATCAACCGATTTTTGATCATTTATATGATCGTGATCACTGTTTTATGTGCATACATGTGCTATCTAGCCTTTACAAGAAATGAAAATATAGACAAGATTCAGGAAGTTCGCTCTCAGGTAACAACGACAGTGCTAAAGAAGCAGACAAAAGCCGAAAAGAAGGTGAAAGCAACCTACAGTCTTAAGATTTTAGATGGCAGTCTGGCAGTGATCAATAATAAGACAAAAGAAGTTTTTGAGTACACAGATATGAAGAAAGAAAACCTCCCAGCAGATATTTTAAATATGTTAAAGGAGAATTTTGTCTTTGAAAACAGAGAAGAAGTATATCATTTTCTGGAATCATACAGTAGCTAAACGAATAATTTGGAGAAAACAACAAATGAAATATGATGTGATCATCGTTGGAGCAGGGCTTCCGGAATGATGGCAGCGATCACAGCAGCTGGCCATCATAAGAAAGTTCTTTTGCTTGAGCGAATGGATAAATTAGGAAAGAAAATATTGGCGACAGGGAATGGAAGATGCAATCTGTCAAATGCTTATATGGATGAGAATTGTTACCGTGGGCAGAGACCTTCCTTTGCCTATCCGATGATCGAAGAATTTGGTTTGGAAGAATTGATTCAATTCTTTGAATCCCTCGGAATGCTTATCACAGAGCAAAACGGGTATTATTACCCGGCATCCTTACAGGCGGCAACGGTGGTTGACACACTGACACAGAAATTAAAACATTTACATGTCGATATTTTGACAGACTTTGAAGTGATAAAGGCAGAGAAACGCAAATCGACATTTTATGTCTATGGAAATGAGAAATGTTTTCAAGCGAGAAATCTGATTCTTGCAACTGGCGGATGTGCACAGCCCAATTTAGGAAGCAATGGGAGTGGATACAAACTTGCAAAAGACTTTCATCATAAGATTACGGATACATTCCCGTCTTTGGTAGGACTGGAAGCGGAAGGGAAATATTTAAAAGAAACTTCTGGAGTCAGAATGTCAGTGATATTAGTGTCTATGCAAACAATGAACTGATTGCAAAAGAACATGGAGAAGTCCAGTTTACCAAATACGGAATCTCTGGAATCCCAATTTTCCAGATCAGCCATTTTGCGATCGAAGCACTAAGAAGAAAGAAAAAAGTAAAAGTCTATTTAAATCTCATGCCGCAGATGGTAACCTTAGAAGAAACAACAGAAGTATTCTTAAAAAACTGTAATTACAAGACAGTGGAAGAATTCTTCCAGGGATTTTTAAATAAAAGTTGGTTTATGCGATCTTACAGAGACTAAAGATCGATCCCAGAAAGCCAGTTGCGCAGATTTCAAAGAAGGATCTAAAAAGAATTTTAGATATGATCCAAAACTTTGAAGTCCAGATCAAAGGATACAAAGGATACGATAATGGCACAGGTAACAGCCGGAGGTGTATCCACAAAAGAAATTATACAGGGAACACTAGAATCAAAGTTATTAGAAGGGCTTTATGTTGTCGGTGAATTACTAGATGTCGATGGAACATGCGGAGGATACAATCTGCAATGGGCATTTACATCCGGATACATCGCAGCAAGCCAGATAGGAAGACAATGATAAGAATCAACCAGATCAAGCTGCCGATCGATCACAAAGAAGCAGCATTTGAAAAAAAGATAAAAAAAGCGTTACATAACACAGAATATAAACAATACAAGATCGTAAAACGATCCATCGATGCAAGGAAAAAGAAGAATTATCTTATGTATATGCAGTCGATGTGACATTAAGCAAGAATCAGGAAGAGAAATTCCTGAAAAAGAATAAAAACCGCAATATCATGGCGGTTAAAGAAAAGGTATTTGAATTTCCGAAAAATCAGAGAGAATTTAAGTATCCGCCAGTTGTGATCGGAATGGGACCAGCAGGACTATTTGCAGCCTTGATGCTCGCAAGAGCCGGGTTAAATCCGATCGTCTTAGAACGAGGAAAAGACGTCACAAACCGTATGAAAGATGTCGAGCATTTCTGGGAAACTGGCGAGTTGAATTCTGAATCCAATGTCCAATTTGGAGAAGGTGGCGCAGGAACATTTTCTGATGGAAAGTTAAACACATTGGTAAAAGATAAATTCGGAAGAAATAAATTCGTCTTAGAAACTTTCGTAAAACATGGGGCACCAGAAGAAATCTTATATGAAAATAAACCTCATATTGGAACCGATCTTTTAAGAAATGTTGTTGCAGGAATCCGAGAAGAGATCAAATCACTTGGCGGAGATGTCCGTTTTGAGGCAAAAGTGACGGATTTTGTGATCAAAGATGGAAAATTAACCGGACTGATCATCAATGACGAAGAAGAACTTAAAACAGAAGCAGCAATCTTAGCACCAGGACACAGTGCCAGAGATACATTTAAGGTATTATCAGACCGGAATTTAGAGATGCATCCAAAAGCATTTGCGATCGGACTTCGTGTGGAACATCCGCGTGAGATGATCGATCATTCCCAGTACGGAGAAGGTGCAGATAAATACAATCTTCCAGCAGCATCTTACAAACTGACCTATCATGCAGACAATGGAAGAAGTGTATATTCTTTCTGCATGTGTCCAGGAGGTTTTGTTGTCAACGCATCTTCAGAACCAGAACGATTAACTGTTAATGGAATGAGTAATCATGATAGAGCAGCAAAGAATTCTAACAGCGCGATCATCGCAAGTGTTACACCCTATGATTTTGACGGAGATGATGCATTAGCAGGTGTAAGATTCCAACAAAAATGGGAAGCAAAAGCGTTTCATGAAGGGAAAGGAGAGATTCCGGTACAGACATTAAAAGATTTCAGAGAAGGAAAGATCACAGAATCTTTTGGTGAGATTACACCGAATACCAAAGGAAAGACAAGCTTTGGAAACTTGAGAAACTGCCTTCCAGAACCAGTTAGTGAAGCAATTTGCGAAGGAATGGAATATTTTGATACAAAGATCAAAGGATTTAACAGAGAAGATACCGTTCTTTGCGGAATCGAAGCAAGAACATCTTCCCCGTTAAGGATTGAAAGAGATCAAGGATTCGAGAGTAATATTAAAGGAATCTATCCATGCGGAGAGGGAGCAGGCTTTGCCGGAGGTATCACTTCTGCAGCAATGGATGGAATTAAGGTTGCACAAGCCCTCGTTACAGTGTAAAATACCTTTCAAGGAGTGAATGAAAATGAATAATCGTGAAAAACTAAAAGATAAACAGAGAATCGTCATCAAAGTAGGAACATCTTCTTTGATCCACAAAGCAACAGGAAACATTAATTTATTCCGTTTAGAGAAATTAGTCCGTGTCTTAACAGATTTACATAACAGCGGTAAAGATGTGATCTTAGTATCATCCGGAGCAATCGGTGTCGGATTTAAAGCCTTAGGATTAGAAAAACGTCCGACATCCCTTCCAATGAAACAGGCATGTTCCGCCGTAGGACAGGGACAGTTAATGATGATCTATCAGAAGTTATTTGCAGAATACAATCAAGGATCTGCACAGATCTTGATCACAAAAGAAACAATGCTCAATGATGAGAGAAGATATAATGCCAAGAATACCTTTGAAGAATTACTAAAACTTGGCGTGATTCCAATTGTAAATGAAAATATACCGTGTCTACAGAAGAAATTGAGTTTGGTGACAACGATACTTTATCTGCAGTCGTAACTGCTGTTGTAGAAGGAGATCTTTTAATTCTCTTAACAGATATTGACGGACTTTATACCGATGATCCGCACAAGAATCCAATGGCAAAATTGATCTCTGAAGTACCAGTCTTAGATGAAAAGATTGGGAAAATGGCAAAAGGAGCTGTAACGAAAGTCGGAACCGGAGGAATGGAGACAAAGATCGCAGCAGCCAATATCGTAACAGATGCAGGAGCAGATATGGTCATTGTGAATAGTGATGATCTAAATAATGTCAATAAAGTTGTTGCAGGAGAAGAGATTGGAACATTATTCTTAGCACACAAACGACCAGACTTTGATTTCAAGAAATATTTAACAGAACGCCCATATTTTAAGGCATAATAAGATAAAATAATGTATTATATAGAAAGGAAATATTACAGATGAAAGAAAAAGATATTCAAAGAATTAATGAATTATACAATCTGGATAAATCCATTGGGTTAACACCAGAACAGAAAGAAGAACAGAGAAAGTTAAGACATGAATACATCCAGTCTGTTCGTGCAAACTTAAGAGCACAGCTTAATAATGTAAGTATCAAAATGAAGATGGATCGATCACTCCATTAAAACCAAAAGGATTAAACTAGAGCAGATAAAACAGATGGAGATAGATGCAAACCGCACCGAAAAGGAGGTGCTTGATTGTTAAAATAATCTTATAAATATGTGTTGGATTTTATAATTTTATTGGTAGAATAAATTATAAATATTATATGGAGGATTTGTTTATGAGTAAATATTATTCTATCAATAAATTTTTAAAAATATTAGGTGTATCGGCTCAAACATTAAGGAATTGGGATAAAAAGGGTAAACTTCATCCACATCACACTTCCGGTAATGGATATAGATATTATTCGCATGAGCAATTAAATCAAGTTATGAATGTAAAACCTAATTTAGATAGAATTGTAATAGGTTATTGCAGAGTTTCAAGTAATAAACAAAAAGATGATCTGGAACGACAAATAGAGAATATGAAATTGTATCTTACTGCACAGGGCAAACACTTGTTGAAGATTTAGTTCAGATAATAACTGTATTTAGTTGTAAATTACAAGGCAAATGTGCCAATAAGCAAGAAAACTTGTAAAAGAACTGATAGATGATGGTGGTGAAGAAGATGATAAAAACAATTCGAGTCATGCTGATCCCAAATAATAAACAGAATACAAAACTTTTTCGATATGCCAATACTGCCAGATTCGCTTATAACTGGGCGTTAGGAAGAGAAAAAGAAAACTATAAAAATGGTGGTAAGTTCCTATCGGATAGTGATCTGAGAAAAGAATTTACACAATTAAAGAAAACAGAGGAATATTCCTGGTTAAATGAAGTTTCAAATAATGTAACAAAACAAGCGATCAAAGATGCTTGTCATGCATATAAGAGATTTTTCAAAGGATGTTCAAAGTTTCCTAAATTCAAAAGCCGAAAATTTTCTATACCATCTTTTTATCAGGATAATGTAAAGATCCAATTTTCAGATACGCATGTAAAAATTGAGGGTTTTGCTGCTTCCAAAAAGAAGAATAAGCAAAAGATAAACTGGATCAGACTTGCGGAAAAGAATCGGATACCTACGGATTGTAACTATAGTAATCCCCGTATTAGATATGATGGGATCAACTGGTGGATCACAGTAGGCATTGAATACGAAGACTCTGTTACCGTTCCCTCCAATGATGGGATAGGGATTGATTTAGGGATTAAAGATTTAGCGATATGTACTGATACGTTAGTCAGGAATTAACGCCTATGGAGAGTACAGGAACTTGTGAGTAGTACATGAATTGATTCGTTACAAAAGCATACTCGTTGAAGTAGGAATGAAACATAAAGGTTTATAACTTTTTATAAGTTTTCAGTAACGGCATTCGTAATGTTAGAACAATTAGGAAAACAGGCAAAAGAAGCATCGATAATTCTTGGAAAAGCAGGGATTGAAGATAAGAATGAAGTATTAAGAGAAGCAGCCAAATGTCTGGTACAGAATCAGGAATATATCTTAAGTGAGAATTATAAAGATGTAGAGAATGCAAAAAGCAATGATATGAGCGAGGCATTGATCGATCGCTTATCCCTAAATCCTGACCGTATCGAAGCAATGGCAGAAGACTTCGTCAGGTAGCTGAACTTCACGATCCAATCGGTTCCGTAGAACATATGCAGAAAACACCAAACGGACTATTGATCGGAAGGAAGACAGTACCATTAGGAGTTGTTGGAATTATCTACGAATCCCGTCCAAATGTAACAGCCGATGCTTTTGCATTATGCTTTAAAACAGGAAATGCATGCCTTCTGCGCGGTGGAAGCGATGCGATCAACTCAAATCTTGCGATTACAAACGTGATTCAGAGTGCATTAGAGTCATGTCACATGCCAAAATACAGCATTCAGCTTTAACAGTACAAGTCATGAAACAGCAACAAAGATGATGCAGTTAAACGATTACTTAGATGTTCTGATCCCTAGAGGTGGTGCAGGACTGATTAAGAGCGTTGTAAAGAATTCCACAGTTCCAGTTATTGAGACAGGAACAGGAAACTGTCATGTATATGTTGATGAATTTGCACAAAAAGATATGGCAGTGAACATCATCATCAATGCAAAGACACAGAGACTTGGAACATGCAATACATGCGAATCTTTAGTCTTACATAAAAACATCTTAGAAAGTCATGGTCCAGCCATCATTGAAGCTTTATTAGAAAAAGGTGTCCAGATCCGTGGAGATGAGAGAGTTTGTGCCTTAAATGATCAGGTCATCCCAGCAACAGAAGAAGACTGGGGAACAGAATACTTAGATTCTATCATCTCTGTCAAAACTGTTGATAGTTTTGACGAGGCAGTGGCACATATCAATCATTATAATACAGGACATTCCGAAGCGATCATCACAGATTCCTACCAGAATGCTCAAGAATTCTTAAATCAGATCGATGCGGCAGCTGTTTACGTGAATGCATTCCACAGATTTACGGATGGATTTGAATTTGGATTTGGAGCAGAGATTGGAATCAGTACCCAGAAGATTCATGCCAGAGGACCAATGGGATTAGATGCACTGACAACAACCAAGTTTATCATTTATGGCAATGGACAGATCCGTAAATAATGTAGTAGCGTCGACAGAATTGTTAACTTATTTCAGAATTTTAAGGAATTCTGAAGAAAAAACACAGAATTTTGTATGCAATATAAAGAAAATGTTAAAAAAACATTGAAAAATAAAAAAGACTATGATATCATAAGTCTTGTGTTCAAAGGAGTTTTCATTTCATGAGAACTCTTTCGCAATGGAAAAAAATGTAAAGAAGAAAGGAAGGCTTAAAATGGACATTGTTTACATTTAGCGGAGGTGTTCATCCAGCGGATGGTAAAGAATTTGCAAAGAATTCACCAATCACCGAATACCTGCCAAAGGAGATGTTGTTTACCTTTTAGGTCAGCACATCGGTGCCCCGTGCAAAACCAATCGTTAGCAAGGGTGACCAGGTATTAGTAGGCCAGAAGGTGGCAGAAGCTGGAGGATTTGTATCCGCAA
>ENA-OQDF01000902-OQDF01000902.1-human-gut-metagenome-genome-assembly--contig:-NODE-902-length-12364-cov-9.283566_pt1 | contig 12364 bp, 15 predicted proteins | sample MGYA00242769_ERZ504597 | MGnify/ENA primary metagenome ERZ504597 (study PRJEB26092, sample SAMD00036305) | human gut metagenome | host: Homo sapiens | study: EMG produced TPA metagenomics assembly of...
CCTTGCCTAAAAAACAACATGCGTTATACTAGAGCGTGGTTGAAACGTATTTCAAACACGCTCTTTATACGTCTCATTCTGTTTTGGGGATGAAAAGAGCGGGGATAAAAGAGAAACCGAATACACATTTTGACAAGAAAGGAGAATCGTGTCTATGAGCGGAACTGACAGATATGTAAGCCCTCTTTCCGAACGTTATGCAAGCAAGGAGATGCAGTACATCTTCTCCCCGGATATGAAATTCCGTACCTGGAGAAGTTATGGATTGCGCTGGCTGAGACAGAAAAAGAACTGGGACTTTCTATTACAGATGAGCAGATCGAAGAACTGAAAGCAAATGCCGAGAACATCAACTACGATGTGGCAAAAGAAAGAGAGAAGTCTGCCGTCATGACGTAATGTCCCATGTGTATGCCTACGGCGTACAGTGTCCGAAAGCAAAAGGAATCATCCATCTGGGAGCAACCAGCTGCTACGTAGGCGACAATACCGATATCATTGTCATGAACGAAGCCTTAAAGCTGGTGAAGAAAAAACTGGTGAACGTTATCGCTGAGCTGGCAAATTTGCGGATACCTACAAAGACCAGCCGACCCTTGCCTTCACCCACTTCCAGCCGGCACAGCCGACCACCGTCGGAAAACGTGCAACCCTGTGGATGCAGGAGTTCTTAATGGATCTTGAAGATCTCGAGTACGTACAGAGCACCTTAAAGCTGCTCGGCTCCAAAGGAACAACAGGCACACAGGCAAGCTTTTTAGAGCTGTTCGACGGAGATCAGGAGACCATCGACAAGATCGATCCGATGATCGCTGAGAAAATGGGCTTCAAGAACTGCTATCCTGTTTCCGGACAGACGTATTCCAGAAAAGTCGATACGAGAGTATTAAACGTTCTGGCAGGCATTGCGGCAAGCGCAACAAAATTCTCCAACGACATCCGTCTTCTGCAGCACTTAAAAGAAGTTGAGGAGCCGTTCGAGAAAGGACAGATCGGATCTTCCGCCATGGCATACAAGAGAAATCCGATGAGAAGCGAGCGTATCGCATCCCTGTCCCGTTATGTGATCACCGATGCATTAAATCCGGCCATCACCTCTTCTGTACAGTGGTTTGAGAGAACCCTCGATGACTCTGCAAACAAGAGACTTTCCATTCCGGAAGGCTTCCTTGCCATCGACGGTATCCTGGATCTGTGCATGAACGTCGTAGACGGACTTGTGGTTTATCCAAAGGTTATCTTAAAACACATGATGGCAGAGCTTCCGTTTATGGCAACTGAGAATATCATGATGGATGCGGTAAAAGCAGGCGGCGACCGTCAGGAGCTGCATGAGAGAATCCGCGAGCTGTCCATGATCGCCGGAAAACATGTCAAAGAGGAAGGCCGCGACAATGATCTTCTGGATCTGATCGCAGCGGATGAGATGTTCCATCTGACCAAAGAAGAGCTGGAAAAGACGATGGATCCGTCCAAATACACAGGCCGCGCATCCGTACAGGTTGACGCATTCCTGAAGAACGTAGTTAATCCGGTGCTTGAGGCAAACAAAGAGGCACTTGGCATGACTGCAGAAATTAACGTCTGATGCGTTTGATAAACAGAAATAATAAAAAAACAAATTTTATAAGTAATAATAAGTTTTACTTATGAAGAAAACATGGTATACTATGCATGAACGGCCGAAACAAAGAGGCCGCAAGTATACGTTGAATTAGGAGGATGTCACATGATTAAGGCAGTAGTAGGAGCAAACTGGGGAGACGAGGGAAAAGGTAAGATTACCGATATGCTCGCAAAAGAGGCAGACATTATTGTCCGTTTCCAGGGTGGTGCGAATGCAGGCCATACCATTGTAAACAACTATGGAAAGTTTGCACTTCATACCCTTCCATCCGGCGTATTTTACAGCCACACAACAAGCGTAATCGGAAACGGTGTTGCACTCAACATTCCGGTTCTGATCAAAGAGTTAAATGAGATCGTTTCGAAGGGAGTGCCGGCACCGAAGATCAAAATTTCCGACCGTGCACAGATGGTAATGCCGTACCACATCCTGTTCGATCAGTATGAGGAAGAGCGTCTGGGCGGAAAATCCTTTGGTTCCACCAAATCCGGTATCGCTCCGTTCTACTCAGATAAATATGCAAAAATCGGTTTTCAGGTAAACGAGCTGTTCGACGATGAGCACCTGAAAGAGAAACTGAAATCCGTATGCGAGACCAAGAACATTCTGCTCGAGCATCTGTATCACAAACCGCAGTTAAATCCGGATGAGATCTATGCAGAGCTGATGGAATACAAAAAATGGTTGAGCCATACGTATGCGATACTTCCGCATTCCTGTGGAACGCGATTCAGGAAGGCAAGGAGATCCTGCTTGAGGGTCAGCTTGGTTCCTTAAAAGACCCGGATCACGGAATTTACCCGATGGTAACTTCTTCTTCCACACTGGCCGGCTACGGCGCAGTAGGAGCAGGTGTTCCGCCATATGAAATCAAGAAAATCGTAACCGTATGCAAAGCTTACTCCAGTGCAGTAGGAGCAGGTGCTTTCGTTTCCGAGATCTTCGGCGATGAGGCAGATGAGCTCAGAAGACGCGGCGGAGACGGCGGAGAGTTCGGTGCAACGACAGGACGTCCGAGACGTATGGGATGGCTCGACTGTGTTGCTTCCCGCTACGGCTGCAGAATGCAGGGCACAACCGATGTAGCATTTACCGTACTTGACGTTCTCGGATATCTGGACGAGATTCCGGTTTGTGTAGCATACGAAGTAGACGGAAAAGAAATCCACGATTTCCCGAACACCAGCATTCTTGAGAAAGCAAAACCGGTTCTGAAAACCCTTCCGGGATGGAAATGCGATATCCGCGGCATCAAGAAATACGAGGATCTGCCGGAGAACTGCAGAAACTACATCGAGTTTGTAGAGAAAGAAATCGGATTCCCGATCACCATGATCTCCAACGGACCGGGAAGAGACGATATCATTTACCGCAATAAATAATTCAGGCGGTTTTTAGAGGATTTTTATGAAAAAAGCAGGACAGCTTCTCGCAGTTCTGACAGCGGCTTCCGTGCTGCTGTCGGGCTGTGAGAAGTTAAAAGATGTGACAACGACATCTGTCTATGTGAGCAAAAATGGTGTTGTGACAGAAGCCATTGTGGAAGATTACAGCAAAGACGATGATTACACGGAAGACGAACTGAAGGTCTTTGTGGAGGATGACATCAAAAAATTCACAGAGGAGCGCGGCGATGCGGATTCCGTGAAGCTGGAAAAATGCCAGATCAAAGAGGACAAGGTGGAGATCCGGATGGAATACGGAGATTACCAGTCCTACGCGGATTATCACGGAGCAGAATTTTTCGCAGGCACGCTGGATGAGGCAGAAGAAGCGGGATATGATTTTTCCGCTTCCTTTGTCGATTCTAAAGGCAATGAGGTTTCAGTCGAAGATGCGGTCAAAGGCGTTAAGCATGTACGCGTGATTGTCTGCGAGGAGCCGCTGGAAATCGTAACGGAAGATCCGGTGCTCTGCGTTTCCGGTACAGCCGTGATCAAAGGAAAAAACACGGTGGATACGGCCGGCGAGTGGACCACAAAGTCCACAGAGAGTGCTTCTGCGTCATCATCAGAGCAGACTAAGACAGAAGAAACAGAGCAGGAATATGAGCAGGACGTTCTTCTTGCCAGTCCTGTTATTGTTGTTTATGGTAAGTAAACAAATAAAATAGAGGAGTAACTAACTATGGAAAAGACAATGGACAAAATTGTGGCAGTAGCAAAATCCAGAGGTTTTGTATATCCGGGTTCCGAAATCTACGGCGGCCTGGCAAATACCTGGGATTACGGCCCGCTCGGTGTTGAGCTGAAAAACAACGTGAAAAAAGCATGGTGGCAGAAATTCGTGATGGAGAGCCCGCACAACGTAGGTGTTGACTGCGCGATCCTGATGAACCCGCAGACATGGGTAGCTTCCGGTCATCTCGGCGGATTTTCCGATCCTCTGATGGACTGTAAAGAGTGCCACGAGCGTTTCCGTGCAGACAAGCTGATCGAAGACTTCTGCGAGGAAAAGGCATTGAAATCGAGGCGGCAGTGTAGACGCATGGTCCCAGGAAGAGATGAAGAACTTCATCGAGGAGCATCAGATTTCGTGTCCGTCCTGCGGAAAACATAACTTTACCGATATCCGTCAGTTCAACCTGATGTTCAAAACCTTCCAGGGTGTTACAGAGGATGCGAAGAACACCGTATATCTTCGTCCGGAGACTGCACAGGGTATCTTCGTAAACTTCAAAAACGTACAGCGTACTTCCAGAAAGAAAATTCCGTTCGGAATCGGTCAGATCGGTAAATCTTTCCGTAACGAGATTACACCGGGTAACTTCACCTTCCGTACCCGTGAGTTCGAGCAGATGGAGCTGGAGTTCTTCTGCGAGCCTGGCACCGACCTTGACTGGTTCCAGTACTGGAGAGGCTTCTGCATCAACTGGCTGAAGAGCCTCGGCATGAAAGACGAAGAGATGCGTGCAAGAGACCATTCTCCGGAAGAGCTGTGCTTCTACAGCAAGGGAACAACCGATATCGAGTTCCTGTTCCCGTTCGGATGGGGCGAGCTGTGGGGAATCTCAGACCGTACCGATTACGACCTGACCCAGCATCAGAATGTATCCGGACAGGATATGACCTATTTCGATCCGGAGAAGAACGAGAAATACATCCCGTATGTTATCGAGCCGTCTCTTGGTGCTGACCGTGTCGTTCTGGCATTCCTGTGCAGCGCTTATGACGAGGAAGTTCTCGACGCAGAGAAGAATGATGTTCGTACTGTGATGCATTTCCATCCGGCACTGGCACCGGTAAAAATCGGTGTGCTTCCGCTTTCCAAGAAGCTGAACGAGGGCGCTGAGAAAGTCTTTGCAGAGCTGTCCAAGAAATACAACTGCGAGTTTGATGACCGTGGAAATATCGGAAAACGGTATCGCCGTCAGGATGAGATCGGTACTCCGTACTGCATCACCTACGACTTCGATTCCGAGACCGATGGTGCTGTTACCGTCCGTGACCGTGACACCATGGAGCAGGAGAGAATTAAAATTGAGGATCTCGATGCTTACTTTGCAGATAAATTTACTTTCTAATCTGGCTTTTTAGTCCGGAAAAAGAGTAGAAAAAAGGATTCCCACTCGCGGGAATCCTTTTTGTATACTTTGTATTACTCAATAATCGTACCTGTTTTTCCCTGGAATCCGGCGAGTGCGGAATCAATGGAAGTGATGACTGCGGTACGGCCGATGCCTTTCTCGAGGAAAGAAACAGCTGCTTCCATCTTCGGCAGCATGGAGTTTTCTCCGAACTGGCCTTCTGCGATGTATTTCTTCGCGTCAGCAACGGTGATGTGCTCCAGCGGTTTTTCGTCCGGGGTACCGTAGTTGATGGAAACGTTTTCCACGCTGGTCAGGATCATCAGCATGTCTGCGTTCAGCATTTCTGCCATCAGGCCGCTGGTGAGGTCTTTTTCGATGACTGCGGATGCACCCTTTAACTCTTCATTCTGCGGGAGAACCGGGATTCCGCCGCCGCCTGCTGCGATGACAACCTGTCCGGCATCGAGAAGAAGACGGATGGAGTCGATCTCTACGATATCCTGCGGCTTCGGAGCAGCAACGATTCGGCGGTAGCCGTCCTCGGTTTTCGTTACGTAGTTTCCTTTTTCTTCCTCTGCGTCAGCCTCCTCTTTGGTAAGCGTACGGCCGATCAGTTTGACCGGATTGTTGAAGGCATCGTCGTACGGATCTACTTCAACCTGTGTAAGAATCGTGGATGTGGTTTTGAAGATTCCTCTGCGGAGAAGCTCAGCACGGATGGCGTTCTGCAGGTCGTAGCCGATGTAGCCTTCGCTCATAGCGGAGCAGACAGACATCGGGGCTGCGCTGTAGTCGGTGTGCATTTTGCCGAATTCATTCATCGCCATGTGGATCATGCCGACCTGCGGCGCATTGCTGTGGGTGATGACAACATCAGCACCGGCAGCAACGAGATCTGCGATTACTTTTGCGGAACGTTTTACGGCTGCTTTCTGTTCCGGCAGCGTCGTTCCAAGAGCTTTGTGTCCCAGTGCAACAACTATTTTTTTTCTTTTCATTGGAAGATACCTCTCTTTGCAGTTCATAGATTTTGATACGAAAAAACCAGGCATCAATATAGAACTATTATAAAGTTTATGGAGGCAAAAATCAAGAAGAAACCGACATTGCGCACATTGAAATGTTTTTCGGACTATGGTATTCTATAAAAGTATCTGAGTCGTAGGGATTTGAAACGTGAAAGGGAGGTCCCGGCATGAAAAACATGCGCACGTTACAAAAACGGATCGCATATCAGCTCCAGCAGGGCAGTCTGGATGCGGAAGTTACAGGAATCACATGCGACAGCAGAAAAGTACAGCCGCAGAACGTGTTTGTCTGCATCCGCGGAAACAGGATGGACGGGCACGTATATGCAGAAGAAGCAGTCGAGAGGGGCGCTGCTGTCCTGGTTGCGGAGCGGGAACTGGAAGGGATTCCGGAAAAGGTAACCGTACTCGTAGTAAAGGACAGCAGAGAAGCACTCGCACAGCTTTCCTGTGCCTGGGAGGATGATCCGGCGCAGCACCTTGTGACAATCGGAGTGACCGGCACGAAGGGAAAGACGACGACTGCATATATGATTTACGAAATCCTGCGAAAAGCAGGGATACGCGCAGGACTCATCGGAACGATCGAGACGAGGATCGGGGAAAAAAGCATTCCGTCAGAAAATACAACGCCGGAGCCTGTTGTGCTGCAGAAGCTGTTTTCTGAAATGATGCGGGAGGGCTGCACCCATGTTGTGATGGAGGTTTCCTCGCAGGCGGAAAAACAGCACCGGTGTGATGGAATTACGTTTGATTACGGTGTGTTCACCAACATTGGAAACGACCACATCGGCGCCGGGGAGCATGCATCGTTTGCAGAATATCTGTCCTGCAAAAGAAGCTGCTTCGCACCTGCAGAACCGGAATTGTAAACCGGGATGACAAAAGGTTTCCGGAGATCATAAGGCAGAGCACCTGTCGTCTGGTGACATTCGGATGCAGGGAAAAAGCTGATTTTATGGCAGCAGATGCAGCACTCGATCAGGCGCCGGCGTGCTCGGTGTCTCATACCGGGTGCAGGGCGCAGCGGATTTTCCGGTACGGGTAGATCTGCCGGGTCTGTTTTCCGTTTCCAACTCGCTTGCCGCCATTGCGGTCTGCGCGCAGATGGGAATCCCGGAAAGGCGATGCAGGAGGCACTTTCCGCAGTCCGCGTCCGTGGGCGGTGTGAGGCAGTTCCGGTGTATCCGGAAATGACGCTTCTCATTGACTACGCACACAATGCGATGAGCCTCGAAAGCCTGTTAAAGACACTGCGGAAATACCATCGAAGCGCCTGATCTGTCTCTTCGGCTGCGGCGGAAACCGCGCGCGGGACCGGAGATTCCAGATGGGAGAGGTGTCGGGGCGTCTGGCGGATCTGACCGTCATCACCTCGGACAATCCGCGGGATGAGGAACCACAGGCGATTCTGGACGATATCCGGACGGGAATCGGGAAAACAGAAGGCGCTTTCGTTGAGATTGCAGACCGTAAGGAGGCGATCCGGTATGTGATCGAAAACCGGCAGCCGGGCGATCTCGTGGTGCTCGCGGGAAAAGGCCACGAAACGTATCAGATCCGGAAGGGGAAACGGTACGAGATGGATGAGCGCGTGCTGATCCGGGAAATACTGGAAGAAAGTAAGGGGAATGTATGAGCAGCGTTTACGCTGATGTAATCGTAGACATCACAAATGAAAAACTGGACCGGACCTTTCAGTACAAGGTTCCGCCGGAACTGACAGGGGAGATCAGTCCGGGAACGGCGGTACAGATTCCGTTTGGAAACGGAAACCGCACGATCACCGGCTATGTGCTTTCCGTCGGAAACGAGCCGAAATATCCGCAGGACCGGATGAAGGCCATCCTCGCGGTACAAAAGGATGCGGCGACTGTAGAGACGAAGCTCATCGCGCTCGCCGCGTGGATGCGTCATACGTACGGATCGACGATGATCCAGGCGTTAAAGACGGTGCTTCCGGTCAAAGTAAAGGCGCGCGGGAAAGAAACCCGCGAAATTGCGCTTCTTGCAGATCCTGCGAGATGTGAGGAGCTGCTGGAAAACTACAGAAAGAAAAATTATAAAGCGAGAATCCGTCTCTTAAACGCGCTGCTGGCCCAGCCGGTTCTTCCAGGGCCGGTTGTGAGCAAGGAACTGAAAATCACGGCAGATACGCTGCACGTGATGGAAGAGCAGGGCGTGTTGGAAATCCGCCGTACGAGCACCTGGAGAAATCCGGTATCTGATGCGGCAGGAAGAACAACTGCGGGAAAACCAAACGAACAGCAGCAGGCCGTGGTGGACGGCATTCGAAAGGAATGGGAAGGGCAGAACCGCCCCTGCCTGATCCGCGGTGTGACGGGAAGCGGCAAAACGCTCGTCTATATGGAGCTGATGGAGCGAGTGCTGAAGGAAGGAAAACAGGTGATCGTGCTGATCCCGGAGATTGCGCTGACGTATCAGAACGTGGAGCGGTTCTGCGCACGGTTTGGAACAAGGGTCACGGTGGTCAACTCGCGGATGACACCGTCCGAGCGCGCCGACCAGATGGAGCGCGCGCGGCGCGGGGAGGTCAGTATTATGATCGGTCCGCGTTCCGCACTCTTTGCACCGTTTCCGGATCTGGGGCTGATCGTAATCGATGAGGAGCATGAAACCTCCTATAAAAGTGAAGTGACGCCGCGCTACCATGCAAGGGAGACCGCCGTGCGCCGTGCCGGGCTGGAGCATGCCCATGTGGTGATGGGTTCGGCAACGCCGTCGGTGGATGCTTCTTACGCCTGCGAGACGGGAGCGTACGCGCTGTTCCGGATGGATGCGCGGTACGGAAATGTAGCACTTCCGTCCGTATGGATCGCGGATATGCGGGAAGAATTACAGATGGGAAACCGTTCGATTCTGTCCGGAAAACTGCGGGAAGAGATCGAAAAACGGCTTGAAAAAAAGGAACAGGTTGTACTGTTTCTGAACCGCAGAGGCTATGCGGCTTCGTCTCATGCCGTGCATGCGGCCATGTGATGAAATGCCCGCACTGCGATGTATCACTGACAGCACACAATAACGGAAAGCTCGTCTGCCATTACTGCGGTTATGAAACACCGCAGGTACATGCGTGCCCGTCGTGCGGTTCCCCGTACATCGGCGGCTTCTGTGCCGGCACACAGCAGATCGAGCAGAACGTGAAAAAGCTGTTTCCAAAGGCACGCGTTCTTAGGATGGACGGCGACACGACAAAAACGAAAAACAGTTATGAAGAAATCCTGTCCTCATTTGCGGCGGGGGAGGCCGATATCCTGATTGGAACTCAGATGATCGTAAAAGGCCACGATTTCCCGAATGTCACGCTGGTGGGAGCGCTGGCGGCGGATCTCTCCCTGAATGCAGTCGATTACCGTGCCGGGGAGCGTACGTTCCAGCTGCTGACGCAGCAGTCGGCCGCGCCGGAAGAGGCGAAAAGCCGGGAATGGCAGTCATTCAGACGTACCATCCGAACATTACAGCATTCAGACGGCGGCAGAGCAGGATTACGGGGCATTTTACGAGAAAGAAATGGACTACCGCCGTCTGATGGGATATCCCCCGGCGGCGGAGCTTCTGGCGATCCACGGAGCCGGGGAGGATGAAGCGCATCTGACGCAGGCGATGGAATACATTCGCAGATATCTCATCCGCATCCGGGGAAACCGCGAAGTCCAGATCATCGGCCCGGCAAGTGAGGCAGTGTCGAAAATCAATGACCTGTACCGCATGGCCGTGTATGTACGCGCGCCGCAGGAAGAGGTGCTGGCAGGGCTGCGGGAAAAACTGGAGCGGTATATCGAGATTAACAAAGGCTTTCGTACCGTTTATTTACAGTTTGACTTCAGCAGAAAGTATTAGTTTTTTCATACTATTTACACATAGATTATTTATAATAGAAGAGCAAAAGAAAGGAAAAGAATTATGGCAATCAGAGAAATCAGAGTCGTAGGCGACCGCGTATTAACGAAAAAATGCAGACCGGTGGAGAAGATGACACCAAGAATCAGCGAGCTGATCGACGACATGTTTGACACCATGTATGAGGCAAACGGTGTCGGCCTTGCCGCACCGCAGGTCGGCATCTTAAAGAGAATCGTAGTCATGGATGTGGATGGAACCCCACATCTTCTGATCAATCCGGAAATCCTGGAGACTTCCGGAAGTCAGACCGGAGCAGAGGGATGCTTAAGCCTTCCGGGAAAATCCGGTACGGTAACCCGTCCGAACTACGTAAAGGTAAGAGCACTGGATCGTGACATGCAGCCGTTTGAACTCGAGGGAACGGAGCTTCTTGCCCGCTGCATCTGCCATGAGTGCGATCACCTCGATGGACATATGTATACAGAAAAAGTAGAAGGCGAACTCTGGGACAACACGTACGATGAGTATGATGAATACGAGGACGAAGAGTAGGCCGAAAAGATAAAGGAGATGACTTTAGATGAAAGTGGTATTTATGGGAACCCCGGATTTCTCCGTGGGAACACTTGAGGCACTGGTGGAGGCCGGCTATGAGATCACAGGCGTTGTGACGCAGCCGGACAAACCGAAGGGCCGTGGAAAACAGATGATGCCGACACCGGTCAAGGAGGCAGCCGAAAAACACGGTCTTCCGGTTTACCAGCCGCGCCGCGTGCGGGACGCAGAAGCGATCGAAAAGATCCGGGAAATGGAGCCGGATGTGATTGTTGTCGTTGCTTTTGGCCAGATTATTACAAAAGAGATTCTTGAGATGCCGAAATATGGATGCATCAACGTACATGCATCCCTGCTTCCGGCCTACCGTGGTGCAGCGCCGATCCAGTGGGCGGTGATGAACGGTGATCAGGTAAGCGGTGTTACGATCATGAAAATGGATGAAGGCATTGATACCGGTGAAATGCTTTCGAAGTGGAGATTCCGCTTGCATCAGATGAGACCGGCGGCAGTCTTTTTGACAAACTTTCGGCAGCCGGTGCAAAGCTGCTGGTGGAGACGCTTCCTAAAATCGAAAAAGGCGAAATTACACCGGAAAAGCAGCCAAAGGAGAGCACGACAGCGTATGCACGAATGATTAAAAAAGAGGACGGAAGGATTGACTGGACGAAGAGCGCCATCGAGATTGAACGCCAGATCCGTGCGATGAGTCCGTGGCCGAGCGCGTTACAAAAGTAAACGGAAAGAACCTGAAAATCTGGGATGCAAAGGTGATTGCCATGTTGGGCGGCAACCTGTTCTCGAAGATTCCGGGGCAGGATCCGACGAAGAATGCCGGAAAAGTCTGGGTGGCAGATGAAACCGGCCTTCATGTAAAGACAGGCGACGGCATTCTGGTGATTGAAGAACTGCAGCTCGAAGGAAAGAAACGGATGAAAATCGCCGATTTCCTGCGCGGCTATTCCATCGAACCTGGTACCAGACTGGGAGAATAAAGAAAAAAGCAACCTGAAGTTGAGGCGGGGAACTGCACAGCGGCTTTTTTTGCTGTGCCCAAGAAAAAGGAGAAAAACGATATGGGACTTTTTTATGACAGTACGTATCTGCTGGTGATTCTTGCCGCACTGATTTCCATGGCGGTATCCGCCCGCATGAACACGATTTTCAGCAAATATCAGACCGTCCGCTCGTACAGCGGCATGACGGGACGCGAGGCGGCGATGCGCATTCTGCATCAGGCCGGCATCTACGATGTGACCGTCCGCCACGTATCCGGTAAACTGACCGACCACTATGATCCGCGGACAAAAACCGTGAATTTATCGGATGCGGTTTACGATTCAACCTCGGTCGCAGCGATCGGCGTCGCAGCGCATGAGTGCGGCCATGCCGTACAGCACAATACGGATTACGTGCCGCTGAAAGTAAGAAGCGCCATTGTTCCGGCAGCGAACCTTGGATCCCAGCTTTTCTGGCCGCTGTTCCTGATCGGACTGATTTTCAGCCTTCCGATGCTGGTAAAAGCCGGGATCTGGCTGTTTGTGCTGGCACTGGCATTCCAGGTGGTAACACTTCCGGTCGAGTTCGATGCGTCGAGAAGAGCATTAAAAATGCTCAGTGAGGGCGGTATGGTGACAGAGACGGAACACGACGGAGTCAAAAAAGTACTCTGGGCAGCGGCGATGACCTATGTGGCAGCCGTAATCGGTTCCTTGCTGCAGCTGCTCCGGCTGCTGGTTTTATCCGGAGCATTTAGGAGAA
>ENA-OQDF01000904-OQDF01000904.1-human-gut-metagenome-genome-assembly--contig:-NODE-904-length-12355-cov-1.298168_pt1 | contig 12355 bp, 18 predicted proteins | sample MGYA00242769_ERZ504597 | MGnify/ENA primary metagenome ERZ504597 (study PRJEB26092, sample SAMD00036305) | human gut metagenome | host: Homo sapiens | study: EMG produced TPA metagenomics assembly of...
GTTATATTAAAACAAGAAGAAATCGAAATATTATTATAGATGATGAAAAAAAGACGAAAAGAAACGTTAACTAAATTACCAGAACATAGATGTAAGCGATGTAATAGATTGCTTTTTTATGGAAAAGTTAAATATGTAGAAATAAAATGCCCTAAATGTAGTTGTATAAGTAAAATTGGCAAAGATGTAAATAAAATTTGTATAAAAAGTTGATTGAAAAATAAAGAGGTGAAAAGATGAGTGGCTATTTGAGAAAAGTAATTTTTGGCATTATTTGTTTGATAGCTATTGGCGGATTGTTTTTAGGCTTTCGCTCACATGAAGGAGATACAAATAATATCAGTTCAACAAGAGTCGTTACAGATAGCACAGGTAGAGAGGTAACAATACCAACACATCCTAAACGTGTAGTATTATTAAATGCTTCTCATTTAGATTTATATTATTATGCTGGTGGCAAAGAAACTAATACAATAGTGGGAAAACCGACTTCAGAAGCTTTGAGTGATGAAGTCAAAGAAGGAACAAAAAATATAGAGCAAATCGGTGTAATTCACAATCCTAGTGTAGAAACTATTTTGAAATTACAACCTGATTTAGTAATTGGTGTAAATGTACCTTTTCATCAGCAATTAATTCCTACTTTGGAGAAAGCTAATATTCCTGTGTTGATTAAATCTTTAGACACATATGAAGATGTGATATCCACTTTAGGTTTTTATGGAGAATTAACAGGAGAAGAAGAAATTGCTCAAGCAAAAATCAAGGAAATAGAAGCTGATTATGAAAAAGCGATTGCTAGAGCAGAAAATAAAACAGCTCCAAGAAGTTTGATAATTTGGGGAACGACAGATAGCTTTAGCATGGCAACAAGTAAATCATTTACAGGAGATTTATTAAAACGCTTAGGTGGTAATAATATAGCAGATAATGTGGATTCTGTAGCAAAAGACAGTGGTTATATTCCATTAGGAATGGAATATATGCTACACAAGATCCAGAGGCGATATTTGTAGTAACTCATGGTGATGTGGACGCAGTAAAAAATAGTATAGATGAAAATTTAGGGCAAAATCCTTTGTGGCAAGATATATCTGCTGTGAAAAATAATAGAGTATATGTATTACCATATCAGTTATTTGCTGTAAATCCTGGTACTAATATAGCTAAAGCGATAAATATATTGGCAGATGATTTATATTTACAAGAATAAAAAATATGAGGTATGGTAATGGCTATTACTAGTATAAGTGAAAAGATAAGAGATCCTAGAAGTAAAAAACGCAATTTAGTGATGTTTTTGGGACTGATTTTGTTGGTAGCAGTTTTATTTATCAGCATGATTATAGGTACAGCAAATACATCATTTAGCGATTTATATAATGTGTTTGTAGGTGTTCAAAATACAGAAAGCTATAGAATTTTATATCACATTCGCATTCCTAGAGTGCTTACAGCGATGTTTGCTGGTATAAATTTGGCTATTGCAGGCTGTATATTACAAGGTGTATTGAAAAATCCATTGGCAGATCCAGGTATTATTGGGGTATCAGCAGGGGCTGGTCTTGCTGCTATGGTAGTCATGATTGTTTTACCTGAATATACGAATATGGTGCCAATCGTAGCTTTTGTGGGAGCGATGGTAGCGACTTTAATTTTATTTGCACTGGCATGGGAAGATGGTATTCAGCCACTTAAATTGATTTTAGCTGGTGTGGCAGTTTCAGCATTTTTTGCTGGCGGTATGACATGTTTGATGGTATTTTTCTCCGATAAAATTCAAGGTACAGTAAATTGGATGGCAGGTGGTTTTTCAGGTGCTTCATGGAAGCATGTAACTATGATTTTGCCATATACTATCATTGGTTTAGTAGGTGTGAGTATCAGTAGTAAATTGTTAAACGCTTTGCAATTAGGTGATGATGTAGCAAAAGTTTGGGAACACGAGTGGAAGCTACAAGATTTTTCCTCGTTACGTTGGCGGCTTTATTAGCTGCTTCTGCTGTGAGCGTGGCAGGTATGCTCACCTTTGTTGGTCTTATAGTGCCACATATGATGCGTTTAGTAGTGGGTTCTGATTTTAACTATTTATTGCCAAGTTCAGCTATTTTTGGTGGAATTTTATTGATTGTAGCGGATACAGTGGCAAGGACTGCTTTTAGTCCGATAGAGGTGCCTGTAGGTGTATTTATGTCATTTATTGGTGCACCGTTTTTTCCTTTATTTATTGAAAAGGGGAATGCAAAAGAGATGATTTTACAAGCAGATAAACTTACATTGCAATATGGGCAAAAAATCATTGCTGATAAATTGAATTTCAAGGTAGATAAATCAGAGATAATAAGTATTATTGGCCCAAATGGTTCAGGAAAATCCACATTATTAAAATCTTTAGGTAGATTATTAAAGCCTACACATGGGACTGTTTTATTAGAAGGAAAAGACATTCAAAAAATGAAACCTGGTGATATAGCACGTAAGATGTCAATATTGCCACAATCTTCAACGGCTCCAATGGATATGACTGTTTATGATTTAGTCTGTTATGGTAGAATGCCACATCAAGGATTATTTCTTCGCCAAATAAAATTGATGAAGAAAAAATCGAAGAAGCATTGACGCAGACAAATACATCACATATGCGATATCGAAGATTAGATACTTATCTGGTGGTGAACGTCAAAGAGCATGGCTAGCAATGGCAATAGCTCAAAACCCAGAGATTTTATTATTAGATGAACCGACTACGTATTTAGATGTAAAACATCAATTGGATTTGATGAATTTAGTATATAAATTATATGAAACAAGAAGAATCACAGTGATTATGGTCTTGCATGATTTAAACCATGCTGCTAGATATAGTCATCGCTTAGTAGCGGTGAAAAAAGGCAAAATTTTTGCTGAAGGTTTGGTGCAAGATGTATTTACAGAAAAAATACTTTGTGATTTATATGATGTAGAAACGTCAGTCATGTCTTTAGAACAAAATGGACAAAAACATTTAGTTTGTTTCCCTTATGATGTAAAACAAGGGGAGAAAAATTAGTGCAGGTTTTAAGTTTAAATAAGATAAATAAACAAATTAAGGATAAAATTATTTTAAAAGATATAAGTTTTACACTTGAAGAAGGCGAGATATTGGGGCTTTTGGGCCTAATGGTGCTGGTAAACGAGTATGATGAAGATAATATCTGGTTTAAGCAGAGTAAATTCAGGTAAGCTTGAGATTTTAGGGATTGATGCTGATAAAGAAAGGACAAAGATAAGTCTCAGCTAGGTTTGTCATGCAGGATAATAATATGGAAAGAGAATTTTCTGTTAAAGAAGCTTTGCTATATTATGCTCGTTTGTATAAGGTGAAAAATTATAAATATGAAGTGGAAAGAATAATCTCTCAATTTGAAATGAATACTTGGCAAGATAGAAAGATTGAGAAATTATCTGGCGGTATGGCTAGAAAAGCAATGATTGCTAGAGCTTTATTAGTAAAGCCTAAAATCTTATTGTTAGATGAACCAAGTGTAGGATTAGATCCTGATGTGAGATATGATATTTGGCAAGAAATAAAAAACTAAAAAATATGGGGATAAGTGTAATTATCACCACTCATTATATGGAAGAAGCTGAATATCTTTGTGATAAAATCGCTATTTTAAAACAAGGAAGATTATTGGCGATAGATGAAGTAGAAAAAATAAAGCAGATAATGCAAAAAGATGAAAATGAAGATATAACTTTAGAAAAAGCTTTTTTACGATTTATCGGTAAGGAGGCTTATTGATTTTGAATTTTTTAGCAGTATATATGCGTGAAATGGCACTTTTGCAAAAGAAGATGGGAAAATTAGGATATATTTTCTCAGCGGTAATGTTTCCGATAATCTATTTATTTGCCTTTGGCATGGGAATTGGACCTGTAATGAATAATATCCATGGTGGTTATTTACCTTTTTTGGCAAAGGGAATGTTATCGATAACAGTCATGATGAATGCTTTTCAACAGACAGCATTATCAGTGAGTGTGGGGAGATTTTATTTTAAAACATTCCAGACATTATTATTGAGTCCGATTTCTGCTTTTCAAGTTATATTAGGCATCACTTTAGCTGGAGTTACTCGTGGCTTTATAGCTGGAGGTATTATCTATATCATAGCTATGATGTTTTTGATGTGCCAATGTTGAGCCTTTGGGGATTTTTAGGGATTTTATTATCTGCCTTTTGCTTTGGTATTTTAGGGATTGCCATAGGTCTTTGGATAAAAAATCCAGATGCGTTATCTTCAGTGATAAATTTTATAATTACACCAATGACGTTTTTCTGTGGTACATTTTTTCCGTTGTATAATTTGCCGGATTGGTTGCAGATTGTAGTGGGAATTTTGCCATTGACTTTAGCGAATAATTTATTGCGTACAGAAGTATTTAGTATGTATAGTTTGTTAGATATGATTTATTTAATAATTATCACATTAATCTTGTTGGTAATTAGTAGATATCAATTAAAAAATTATAATGAATAATTTAGTTGATATAAAATAAAAGTTTTAAATTTTAGTGTGTTTAAGATAAATTTAGACTATAATTTGAGTAAAGATATATTTTTTATAGAAAAGAAGGAGATAAAAAATGAAATCAATAGTAGTTTATTCTAGTTTAACAGGTAATACAAAATGGTAGGAGAAGCTATTGCCGAAGTTTTAGCTCCGAATTGTGATATTTATAAAGTAGAAGATAATCCTGATATTACAGGTTATGATTTAGTTGTTGTAGGTTTTTGGGTGGACAAAGGAACAGCTGATGCAAAAGCTAGTAAATTTTTGAAATCTATTCGTAATAGTAAAGTGGCTGTATATGCTACGCTAGGAGCTGAACCAGATTCAGAACATGCAAAAACTAGTTTGCAAAATGGTATAGATATGTTAGATAGTTCTAATGAGGTCATGGGGAGATTTATCTGCCAAGGAAAGATTGATCCTAAATTATTAGAAGCAATGAAAAAATGTTTGGCACGAAAGTTTCTAAAGAAAATTTTCACGCAGTAGATGAAAAGCGTTTAGAACGTCATCGCAAAGCTAGTACACACCCTGATGAGCAAGATTTGGCTAATGCAAAGAAAGTATTTAGTGAGATTAAAGCAAAAATGAGTGGTGAAATAAACTTATGAGCAAAATAAGAGAAATATTTAGATAGTCTATCAACTGAACAATATAAGATGATGATAGGGGAAAAATCTTTGTCAGCCTTTGACGGAGACTTTTAGTAAAAAAGAGTAGTTCATCCAGGGGCAAATGGACAGATGGTACCACCTGTAAAACAGCAAGAAATTTGGCTTGAATATATGCAAAGAAAAGGAGATAAAAGTAAAAAGAAAGCAGTATATATACACATTCCTTTTTGCAGTCAAATTTGTCTATATTGTGGTTTTTTCCAAAATTATTCTAATGAAGAACGCGAAACCATGTATGTAGATAGATTAATCAAGCAATTATTGATGGCAAAAGAATATAAATATGTACAAGATAGTGTGATTAATGCTGTATTTTTTGGTGGTGGAACACCATCTACATTATCGCCATATAATGCAGATAGATTATTAAAAACTATGAATGAAGTATTGCCACTTGCTAATGATTGCGAGATAACTATGGAAGCTCGTGTGCATGATTTAGTTGATGAAAAATTGCAAGTATGGTTTAAACATGGTGTAAATCGCATATCTGTGGGTGTACAATCTTTGATACGGCTATCCGTCAAAGTATGGGACGCAAAGATGATAAAGAAACTGTTATTGAAAATCTTAAACGAGCTGCAAGTTATAATCAAGCAGTATTAATCATAGATTTGATTTATGGTTTACCTGCTCAAAGTGTGGATAACTTTGTAAATGATTTAAAAATAGCAGATAGTTTGCCAATTGATGGTATGGATTTGTATCAATTAAATGTATTTGAACAATCTGCATTAAAAAAAGCGATAGATAATGGCAAAATACCACCTGCGGCAACGACAAAACAGCAGGCAAAATATTTAGAAGCAGCTATTTTATATTTAGATGAATTAGGTTATAAGCGATTGAGTGTTTGTCATTGGGCAAAAACAAATCGTGAACGCAGTATGTATAATACTTTGGCAAAATCAGGAGCTGATGTGATACCATTTGGTTCAGGGGCTGGCGGTTTTGTAGGAGATATTTCTATGTTTTTAAATAGAGATTTACAGCGTTATATGAATGCTATTGATGAAGGAAAATGGCCATTGATGGTTTTAACAAAAGAAGCAGAAGGCAAAGTTTTATTTAAGGATATTCAAGCACAGACTGAAAATTGTATGGTAAATATACAAAATTAGCTCAAGTATATAGTGAAGAACTTTTACAATTAGAAGAAGTACTCAATATTTGGGTGGAATATGGTTTATTTGAAAAATGTGGCCATACTTATAAAATGACAGTTGCTGGTCAATTTTGGCAAAATAATATCACACAGACAATAATAGAACTTACACAACAATTATTAATGGGCAAAAAATCTTTTGAAGTTCAACCAATAGCAGCACAAGGTTAAATATATAAATAAAATAAGGCAGTTATGATTAATTTTGATAACTGCCATAATTTTTAAGATATAAATGATAATGATTATTATTAATAAAGTTTAATTTTATAATAAAGGAGACGAGCAATGCTAACAAAAAAAACGTAAATCTACACTTTTAACTTTATCTATATTGATGGGATTGACAAGTTGCACGCAAGCCAGTGAAGTAATCCAAACACCAGAAGTAGTGGTAACAGCTACGAAAACTCAACAAGAAGTGAAAGCTGTACCTAATGCTGTAGAAGTCATCACCAGTGAAGATATTGAACAATTAGGAGCAACAGATATTTATTCTGCTTTGAAATTGGCAACAAATGTTGATGTTTCTCAAATAGGTGCAGGTCATAGATTGATGGTTCGTGGGAAAAATGCAGGTGCTTTAGTATTATTAGATGGTAGAAGAATGTCAAATGAATATTCATCAATGACTAGAGGAGCTTTTGATTTAGATAAGATAAATTTATCTAGTGTAGAACGCATTGAGATTGTTAGAGGTGCAGCCTCCGCTCAATATGGTGCAGATGCTGAAAGTGGAGTAATCAATATTATTACGAAAAAAATCTAAAGAACAATCTGTAACTGTAGGAGCAAATACAGGAACTGATGTCATGAATAATTATTATCGTTTTGATTTAGGTCAGCAAGGTAAATTCAATGGTGTAGTGAATGCTAATTTTGCTAAATATCGTAAACGTGAATTTGTCGGTGGCACAGGGACGAATTATTTTGGCCCTAGAACGAATTATGATTTTAGTGGAACGTATGCATTTAATGATAATAATGATTTAGATTTTTATATAGGTTATTATGATGAAAAATCAAAGAAAATAACAGATTATTCTTCTATGGGAATGGGCAAAAGTTCTACAAATTATGATAAGACAAATCAAGATTATAGTATAGCTTATAATGGAAAAGGCGATAATAGTAATTATATGATTAGAGCTTATTATAATCGATATGATAAGGAAGAATATAAAGGTAGTAAAAATAATAGTTATAAGCAAAATACATTTGATACTTTAGGTATTGAAGCTAAAAATACAGTACAAGCAGGAGATGAGCATTTATTAACTTATGGTGTTGAATATAAAAATATAGGCGTAGAAGGCCCAATCTTAGCTTAGGTGAAGGTAATAGCAAAGATAATTCTGCCTATGCGGGATATATTCAAGATGAATGGTTTATAAATGATAAAATTTTATTTATTCCAGCAGTGAGATATGACCATGATGAACAATTTGGCGGAAAAACGACACCAAAATTAGGTGCAACTTATTTTCTAAGTGATAATAGTCGTATAAAAGCGAATTGGGGTAAGTCATGGAGAGCTCCGAATTTAGTGGAATTATATGCTGGGCAAGATCATGGTTTTACTACGATATATGGAAATCCAGATTTGAGACCAGAAGAAGCTACTACATGGGAACTCGGTTTTGAAGCTGAAAAAGATAATAATTGGTTGAAATTAAATTATTTTAATAGTAAATACGATAATTTAATAACATATGATAAGGTAAATGGAAAAAATACATTTATCAATGCTCAAGATGCTAAAACTGATGGCGTAGAATTTGAAGTAGGTCGCCAATTCAATGATAATTGGTCTATTAGAGCAACTAGTAATTGGCTCAATGCTAAGGACAGTGATGGGGAAAAAGTATCTGCGACAGCCGATAATATTTCCACTTTAGAATTAAATTATGATGATAATGATATTAATGGATATAGTGCTAAGCTTTGGAATTCTTGGATAAGTAATTATCATTATGCTAATGAAAATTATGATTATAATACTTTAAATTTTGTAGTAAATAAAAAATTCGCTTTTGATGATGGTCGAAATGGACGAGTTTATGCAGGTGTAGATAATATTGGAGATAAAAAATAGGAGATATTTATTTAGAAGGTAGAATTTGGCGTGTAGGAGCAGAGATTACTTTTTAAATAAAAATATTCATAGCTAAAGAAAAGTAAATAATACGTTTAATCTGTTTATATTAATGATAATGATTATTGTTAATATAAACAATTACATACAAAGGAGTTAATATAATGAGATTATCTACAAAAAAACAACAAACTTTATTGACTTTATCAGTGTTATTAGGTTTATCAAGTCCAGTATATGCACAAGATATACAAAATAATGACGTGATAGTTACACCAGATGTAGTAGTTACAGCGACACGAACTCAAGAGGAAGTAAAAGCTGTGCCGCAAACTGTAGAAGTAATTACTAAAGAAGATATTGAACAATTAGGAGCAACAGATGTTTATTCTGCACTTCGTTTGGCAGCTAATGTAGATGTAACTTCAGCAGGTATGGCAGGTCATAATGTGATGATTCGTGGAATGAGTACAAATCATACTTTAATTTTAATAGATGGTAAAAGATTTGCTGGAGAAGATACAAGTGCCACACAAAACGTTTATGCCTTAGGTCGTTTGAGTCTGTCAAATATTGAACGTATTGAAATTGTGCGTGGAAGTGCTTCAGCACAATATGGTTCAGATGCTTTAGGTGGAGTAATTAATATCATCACTAAAAAATCAAAAGAGCCATCAGTTATGGTAGGTCTTTCTACAGGATCAGAAGCTATAAATAATTATTATCATATAGATTTTGGTAAACATGGAAATTTCAGTTCTACTTTTGATATGCGTTTTAGTGATGTACGCAAAAATATGCAAGCTGGAGATGAAGCAGTAATTATTATGGCCCTATTCAAGATTTTAATTTTGCTGGAACATGGGATTTAGGTAATGATAAAGAAATTGATTTGACGCTTGGCTATTATAATGAACATACAAAAGCAGATTATGCTGATAAATATACATCAACAGGCGTTTTTCAAACTAGTAAGGATAAAAAAGAATGGTATGATTATAGAAGATATGATTATAGTTTAGGTTATAGTGGCAAAACTGATAATAGTGATTATATGATTAGGACTTTTATAGTAGATTGGATAAAGAGAATAATTTATATAATTATCGCAATAATTTCCCAGGACCAATGGAAAATATTTTGGGTTCAATGTATCCAAAATATGATTGGGATAAATCCACTTATACGCTTTGGGGCATAGAAGGTAAGAATACTGTGCAATTAAGTGATAATCATCTTTTGACATTTGGCGGCGAATATCGTCAAAATAAGTCGAAGGTACTCGTTTGAGTGATGGAGGTGATAATGTACATCAAGTAAGTCAATCAGGAAATGGAATAATGAGTAATAAATATTATTCAGATAAAGAAATAAATACTTGGGCAGGATATATCCAAGATGAATGGCAAGTGAATGATAAATTATTAGTAATTCCATCTGTGCGTTATGACCATGATAGTTCTTTTGGTGGGGAAGTTACACCAAAAATAGGTGCGACATATTTTATCAGTGATAATAGTCGCATTAAGGCTAATTGGGGTAAAGGTTTCAAAGCTCCAACTATTAGTGAATTGTATATGGCAATGCATCGTGCAATGGGTGGGCAAACTGTCAATGTTTATGGCAATCCAGATTTAAAACCAGAAAAATCTACTTCATGGGATATCAGTTTTGAAGCTGAAAAAGATAATAATTTTGGTAAATTAACATATTTCAATAATGATGTTAAAAATTTAATCACTACAAAACAAATAGGTAGTAGTTATTATGATCAGAGATATATAAATGTAGATGAAGCTGAAATTGATGGTGTGGAAATGGAAATTGGTCGTAATTTAGACGATAAATGGACAATAAAAGCAACAAGTAATTGGCTAGATGCAACAGATAAAGTGAGTGGTGATCGTTTAGATAATAGAGCAAGAAATATGACTACATTGCAATTATTATATGATGACCATGATGATTGGGGATATAGTGCGATTTTATGGCAACAATGGCTAATAAATACCATTATGATGATAATGATTATAATTTCACTACAACTAATTTTGTACTCAATAAAAAATTTGGTGAAGGAAATAGAGTTTATGCAGGTGTAGATAATATTTTTTGACAAAAAGATTAGTGATATTGGTTTAGATGGTATGATCTGGCGTTTGGGTGCAGAATGGACTTTCTAAGATAATAAGATAAATTAAAATAAAGTAGCAGGGTAAAATCTTGCTACTTTATTTAATTAATAAATGATTTTTACTAAAAGGAGATGGTGTTTTGAAAAAGTTTTGGCAGATAATTGCTTGTAGTGGGCTGGTATTGACTAGTTGTTTGGGAGGTATGGCTCAAGCACAAGATGAAAAATCTGACGTAGAGTATTATTATCAAGGGGAAAAAATTAATTTAGATAAAGCGGTGAGCATTTCTCAAAATTATGATGTAGTATTTTTTGATGAATATCACGACCAAAAATCTATTCATGAAGCAGAATTATTATTTTTCCAAGAGATGTATAAACAAAATAAAGATATGATATTATCTATGGAAATGTTTGAGAGAGATGTTCAGTCAGTAATGGATAAATATTTGAATGATGAAATAACAGAAACAGAATTTATAAATAATTCTCGTCCATGGGAAAATTACCAAACAGATTATAAACCATTGGTAGAATTTGCTAAAGAAAAAGATATGTATGTTTTAGCATCAAATATTCCACGAAGAATAGCTAATCAATATACAAAAGTAGGCGATTTAGCTTTAATTGAAGATAAAGATAAAATTTATTTGCCGAAAAAACATTTAGTAGAATATGAAAGATATTATGATAAATTCAAAAATTATATGTCTATGGGTGATGGTCAAAGTCATATGATGATGACACCAGAAAGGATAGAAGCTTTCTATAAAGCTCAATGTTTAAAAGATGATACTATGTCAGAAGTATTGTTGAATTTTTAAAGGAACATAAAAATACAAAGTTCTCCATGTACAAGGAAGTTTTCACGGTGATGAACATTTAGGCGTGGTAGAAAAAGTAAATAAACTAATCCTAGCATAAAGACTGTAGTTATAACACCTATAGAGGCTAAAGACTATGAAAAGTGAAGAATAATTATGGTAAAGATACTATAATTATGACTTTTGTGAGAAAATAATATTCGTATATTTATTTATAAAAGTGCCTGTTTTATGCAGGTACTTTTTTATTGTTGCCATTTTGTTGCCGTTTTTATTTGATTTTTAGGATGTAGTTTATCATAAATATTTATTTGCACAATAACAAGCTTTGTATTGCAAAATCTATGTAATATATTATACTAAGTATAGACGAAATCAAACTCATGATGACGCACAAAAGCTTAGGAATGGTCAGTTCCTAAGGCTTTTTCATCGTTACTTGTTAAAGTTAAATTAGGGTAGAATTTTTAGAAAGAGAAAATCTTACAACATTCAAATACAACACTTGTTAAAGTTAAATATAATTTAAAAACCGAAAAAGAAATTTTATATAAATTTAAATACAACTCTTGTTAAAGTTAAATGCTTCTTTCATCATCACCCGATGTATCTCCTGTTGCATTCAAATACAACTCTTGTTAAAGTTAAATTGTATCGTTTACCCTTGATAAAATTGCACTAAGTTCATTCAAATACAACTCTTGTTAAAGTTAAATTCGGTGCTTCGATGGTATTAAATAAATCTATATCTATTCAAATACAACTCTTGTTAAAGTTAAATAAAACAAGAACAGCCACAAACACAAGCTCAAATAAAATTCAAATACAACTCTTGTTAAAGTTAAAATTTGTGCATTACCCCCTTAAAAAAATAAAAATTGAAATTCAATACACCAGAACTGACCCA
>ENA-OQDF01000905-OQDF01000905.1-human-gut-metagenome-genome-assembly--contig:-NODE-905-length-12354-cov-1.522777_pt1 | contig 12354 bp, 8 predicted proteins | sample MGYA00242769_ERZ504597 | MGnify/ENA primary metagenome ERZ504597 (study PRJEB26092, sample SAMD00036305) | human gut metagenome | host: Homo sapiens | study: EMG produced TPA metagenomics assembly of...
ACAGAAGTTACAAAAAACAATAAAGGATTATATTCACTTTTTTAAATAAAAAAATATACTAAATGTAAAAACCATAAAAAAGAAAAGATAGCGAGTGTTAAAGCGTTTTTATTCTTACTTAGAATATATAGAAAATAGTAGAATATTCACCATTTCAAAAAATAAGGACAAAAATAAAAGAACCAAAAGTGTTGCCTAAAACAATACATAAAGAGTATATTAGTAAAATTATTCAGTATTTGCTAGATGAGGTTGACAACTCAAAAACAAATTTTCAAAAGAAAATATCTTTTAGAAATATTACTATTATATGTTTATTATTTTCAACAGGAGTAAGAATATCTGAATTATGCAATATAAAATTAAAAGATATTAATTTACAAGAAAAATCATTAAAAATAGTTGGTAAAGGATCAAAAGAAAGAATTTTGTATGTAGGAAATACAGATGTTATTGAACTTTGTAAAACTTATATACAGCTTTATAGAGAAAATATAGATTGTGAATACCTTTTTTGAATAAGTTTGATCAATCCTTGTCCGAACAGACCGTGAGAATATTATTAAATAAGTTAGAGAAAGAATTATCTTTACAAACTCATGTAACACCACACATGTTTAGACACACTTTTGCTACAACATTATTAGAAAAAGGAGTTGATATTAGATATATACAAAGTATTTTAGGACATAGCTCAATTTCAACAACACAAATTTATACACATGTTACATATTTCAAGCAAAAAGAAATAATGACAGAAAAAAATCCTATAAATGGTTTTATAATAAAAAATAAAACTAATTAGATAGATATTAATTTTTATGTGTGGAAAAGTAGATATATTTATAAAATAAATTTAAAGTACAAAAAGAGTTGAAAAAATTTTTAATTGTATTGAATTAATAAATTATTGTAAAAAATAAATAGAAATATTAACGAATTAAATGGTATAGCACATATAAAAGATAATTCTTTTTTAAATATTAGGAAAAAATGGCCAAGAATTTTTTTAGTTCGACTAACGTAATTTTTTAGTATAAAGGACTATTTTAAATATAGAAATTTAAAAATAAGATAAATTGAAAATTGAATTTTGATTATTTGGAAAATGATAAGCAAATGACAAGATTCATTTTTTTATAAATATATTCTATAAAATTATTTAAAGATATAGTGGCATTACATACTTATAACTTATTTAATTATGTTTTCTATGATAAAAAAATGCATTCTATGATGAATAAGTCACAGTTTTTATAGATATTTTTTAAAATGTATAGTACATGGATGATTTATAAATTATTCATAATAAAAAATTACATAATCATGTATTTAAGAGAAAGAGGGAGGATAAATTATGCGTTTTAAGAAATGGACGACAAGAAATATCATTGTTGGACTCATCGTATTTTTATCAGTTGTTGGTGTAAGTGGCGCTGTTTATTATCAGACAAGTCAGAAAACACAGGCAATTGAGGATAATGGCTATTATGAATGCAGTGGTAAATTTGACAGTAAAATGACACCTGTATCTAATATGCTTATTATTTTGAAAATAATAAACGGAAGTAATTTCTGTGACGATGGGTGGTATCAAGAAGTTCAGGAATGTCAGAGTATTTTAAATAAACAGATTCAGGAAAACTCTAACAGTAAAGATCCTTATGTCAGACAAATGATGGAGCTGCAACAGGCTCTCGTAAAAAAGCTTCATTCATTTTCGACAAAGGCATGGGTCAATATGCTATGCGAAAAAGATGTAGATGATCTTCAAAAAGCATACAATGCCTATCATGATTATTATTATCAACATTATAGTAATGAGGAGGCTGTTTAGATGAAAGCTGGACTTAATAAAATAAAGATAGCCATCATTCTATGATAGTTCTAGCTATGGCAATTGGTCAGCTTGAACTGTTTGGAAAAGTATATGCAGAAGAACTTGAAAAAATCAAGGAACAGGATCCCTATGGAGAATATTATGATGAAAATATCAATAATGTTCATAAGACATCTGCACAAATAATAGAAAAAGGAAATCCTGATGTTATTACAAAAGAACCTTCGGTAGACGAAGAAGATACTTCAAGACAAAATGATCAGGAAATCATTAAATTAAGAACAGAAAACACAAAAACTTATAAACTGTCAAGTGGGGAATATGTGACAGATTTTATTTCGAGCAGATACATAAAAAAGAAGATGGAAAATATGTTGAGATTGATAACGATATAGAAAAGAAAACATCGTTATTCAGATCAACCCCTTCTTATGAAAATAAAGATGGTCTTTATGACATCAACATTCAAAAAGGCGTATTAGAAATTACAGATCCTAAAGATAATGTACTTACAGTTATGCCTTCTGGAAGTCTTACAAATTATGCTATCAAAGAAAATGTTATTCTGTATTCAGAAGTAGAAAAAAATTTAGATTTAGAATATAGAGTCAATTCAAATACGGTTTCACAAAATATCTATATCAATGGGGAACTTGATAAAGATACTTATTCATTTGAAGTTTACAAAGATGACTATGATGTCAGTAAAAATGATGCAGGATCTATTGTTTTTAAGAAAGATAAAAAAGAGGTCTTTGTATTAAATGCACCTTATCTTGTTGATAAGGATGGAAACAGAAATCAGGAAGTAGGATATGACTATAAGGAACTTGATAATGGCAATATCAAAGTTACATTGTCATTAACAACATCTTGGTTAAGTGAAGAAGACAGAGTCTATCCTGTTGTTGCTAGATCAAATGTAGCAGTTGAAAATGTGGATGTTATTGATCTTGAATCAAGTTATATTCGTTCAGGAAGACCAAATATCCAAAGTCAATATTCAGATTTGTTTGTTGGATATGATGATAACTTCTATGGTGGTAAAAACAGCAATATTAAAATTGCAAGAACATTCATCTATTTTGCAATGCCAAATATCGGTGAAAATCAAAGAGTTGAAAATGCTGTTTTGAAGCTTTATAAGGAACAGGATCTGGATCGTGCCAATGAGTTAAATGATATCAATATCTATAACTCCAGCTATGTTGATCCTGGTAAGGTTACATGGAATACACAGCCGGCAGATAACCAAAAACAGTTTATTTCAAATACCAAGTTTTCTAAACCAAAAGGATTTAAAGAATTTGATATTACAAAGCACGTCCAAGAATTAAAGGATGGGCAAAAGAAAACATTGATTCTGCAAGTTACGGATGAATCGCCTAACTGGAAATGTAATGTCTTTAATTCAGAATCAACAGGAAATCTGCCAAAGGTAGAAATTTATCATTGTGATGATTTTGATGTTGATCCAAATCTGGACATCAACGAGTTTGACAATGAATTAAGAGTTTACAGTAAAGACGGTCAATATTTCGAAGCAATCAGCATGGATGGTATTGCCAAACCAAACAGTGATATTGATTTTGATCTTTATGCCAAAACAAATGAAACAGATTTTGAACTTGTAAAATCACAGCATGCCAAAGAAAAAAGTTCACCTTACTTCATTGATCCAGTTTATATAACTGATCCAATCGATGGAACACAAAAATATGAAAAGGGTGAAGTCAACTATACAACGAGCTATTTAAAAATTGGAGATATTCCAAAATACGATACGTTCTATGAATATCGAATGAAAGTTAAAAAGGATGGCACTGAGTCAGAAAAAGAACTGATTACAGACGGATTTATTATCTATAAGGTAAAACTTGGAGATAATCTTAAATCTATTGCATCACACTATGGCTTGAAGGTAGATGATATTAAAAAAGACAATAATACATCTACAAACAAGGTCAAAGAGGGAGATGTTCTTTTCTTAAGATTTGCAAAAGATAATCCAAAAGTACCTAAGGATGTCTACAGACCACCATTAAAGCTTTCATCTTTTGAGGCAAAATATGTTTACAGAGGGCCTGCATGCTATGGAAACTGTGCAGTTGCCGATCCAGTTAATACAAGTATTGGAAACTTCTATCATGAATCAAAAGATTTTACTTTAACAGATTTTGATGAATTAAGCTTGACTCGTGTCTATAACTCTTATGGGGAAGATAATGCATCGATTTTTGGAAACAATTATTCATCAAATATTGAACAGTACATTTCCTATGATAAAGACGACAACATGATCTTTTACAGAGGAGATGGAAAGATCTTAAAAATTGAAAAGAAAGATGGAAAATATGTACCTAAACTTATTGATCGTCTTACTGTCAATGTTGATGGTGACTATGTTTCTATTAAAGATGATAAAGAAGATGTTACATATATCTTTGATGAATATGGAATTCTGACATCTATTAAAACGAAAACGGGATTTGAATCACGTATCAACTATGATGAATATGGATTTATTACAAATATTGATATGGGAAACAAACAAGTAACGTTTGAATACAATGATTATCATCTTGTCAGCAAAATCAACTTGCCAAATGGTACAAATGTACAATATCAATATAACGCAGACAGACAGCTTACAGCATTTATTGATGCCAATGGAAACAGTGAACAATACAGTTATGATAAAAATGGCAAGGTAAAAAGTATTACAGACAAAAATGGAAATACTTTGGCACAAAATACCTATAAGGATAACGGAGTTGTCGTTTCACAAACGGATGCCAATGGAAACAAGGTTTCTTTTGACTACAAAGGAAATACGACTAGTGTTATCTATAATGATAAGGAAACAGAAAAGTATGTTCTTGATGACAGCTATAAGGTAACAAAAATTACAAAGGCGGATGGATCATCGAAAAGCTACAGCTATAATGATGCTGGAAATATGATCAGTGAAACAGATGAAAAAGGTCAAAAGACAACATATGAGTACAATAAAAAGGCTATCTGACATTGCAAAGCAATCCAGATGGAACAAGTGAAAAATATACCTATGATGAAAATGATAATGTAACATCAAAACATCTGCAGATGGTACGAAAGAAACCTATAAATATGACAGCAACAGCAATCTGATTTATGAAAACAGTGAAGACAGAAAAGGTGTGACTTATGAATATAATGAACAGAACCTTCTTGTCAAAGAAACAGATGCTCTTGGTGTATGGAAAAGCTATGCCTACGATGGCAATCAGGTTGTAACAGTTACTCACAGCAATGGTCTGGTAGAAAACTACAGCTATGATGCCATGGGAAATATTGTTAATGAATCTGATTCAAACGGTCGTACAACAGCATATGTCTATGACAATCGTAATCAGATCATCAAGAAAACAGATTCCTATGGAAACAGTGAAGAATACAAATATGATGGAAATGGAAACGTTGTTGAATATATCGACAAGCTTGGAAGCAAAACAGTTACAGTATATGATAAAAATAACAACGCTATCCAAACTCAAAAGGGAAATCTAAAAACATCTAAGAAGTATGACAATCGTGATCGTATTATCAGTGAAACAGATGAACAAGGACTTACTAAAAAATATACGTATGACGCCAAAGGACAAATCGTAAAGGAAACGGATGCCTATGGTCAGGTTACAACGCATACTTATGATGCAGTCGGTCATGAAATCAAGACAGTTGATGGAAAAGGAAATACAACATCAAATGAATATGATGGAGATAATCTTGTAAAGACAACAGATGCAAGAGGAAATGTTACATCCTATGAATATGATGAGTTTAACAGAGTTGTAAAAACAACTTACCTAATGGAAAAACTGAAACAAAAGAATATGATAAAAATGGAAATATCATTAAGACAGTAGATCAAAGGGGACTTGCCAATACCAAAGAATATGATACTTTTGACAGGGTCATTAAAGAGGTCAATGAGCAAGGTGTTGCTATTTCAAATGAATACGATGCCTATGGTCAACTGATTAAAAAGACAGAAGATAAAAAGACAACAACATACAGCTATGATGTTTATGGAAATACTCTCAGTGAAACAGATACCTATGGAAATACAAAGACAAGTGAATATGATAAGCTCGACAGACTTGTTAAGGAAACGGATGAACTAGGCAATGTTACACAACATAAATATGATGCAATGGACAATGAAACAGAAACGATTGATGCTAAAGGAAACAGCGAAAGAAAAATTTATGACATCAACAGTATTCTGGTTCAGGATATTGATAAACTTGGAAACATTACAACTTATAAATACAATGACAAGGGTCAACAAGTCGAAACGGTTGATGCCTATAAAAATACAACAAAATTTGAATATGACAAGTTTGGTAATGTAACTAAGACAACAATCAATGATACACCGGTAGAAATCAAATCTTATGATGAATACGGGCGTATTACAAAAACAAACAAAGATCAGTGAGGTCACTGTTGAAGAATATGATAGTTTTGATCAGGTCATCAAGTCTACGAATCAGACAACAGGACTTGTTACAGAAACTGAATATGATAAAAATGGAAATGTAACCAAAACATCTGATAACGGTGGAAAAGTAACAACTCATGAATATGATGACTTCAGTCAGGAAGTCAGCTCAACAGATCCATATGGCAGAGTTTCAAGCAAGACATATGACAAGTATGGTCGTGTTGTTAAAGAAGTAAGCAATACAAATGAAGCAACAGATTATGAATACGACAAATATGGAAATGTAGTCAAGACGACGAATCATCTTGGTTCGGTAACTGATTCGACATATGATCTGTTAAACAGAAAAGTCAGTGATTCAACAGATGGCAAGAAAACATTGACATACAGTTATGATGCCAAAGGTCAGCTTGTTTCAACACACGATTCATTTACTGATAAAACAGATACGGTCAAATATGATGCTTTAGGACAGGCCGTTGAAAAGACAGACAAGCTTGGAAATGTAACCAAGACAGATTATGATGCCAAGGGTCAAGTCATCAAGGAAACAGATGCTGCTGGAAATGCAACTCTTAAAGAATATGATATCTATGGCAATGTTATTAAGAAAACGGATGCCCTTGGAAACAGTTCACAGACACATTACAATGCCTTCGGACTTGTTGAAAAAGAAGTTGACAAGAGAGGATTTGCAGTATCTTACGTTTACAATGACAAATTCCAGCTTACTGAAATGACAGACAAGCTTGGAAACAAAGCAACATTTGAATATAATGACCAAGGATTCGTATCAAAAGCAACAAACCAAAATGGGTTTGTCAGCGAGTATGAATATGATATTTATGGTCAAAAGACCAAAGAAACAGATCCAAATAAAAATGTTACAGAAAATGAATACGATCTGCTTGGTCAGGTAGTAAAAACTGTTGAACCAAGAAAGACAACAGTCAATAAATATGATTCTCTTGGCAGACTTGTTTCTGTCAAAGAAAATGATAAGACAACAAAAGAAAATGAATATAATGATTTGAATCAAATCGTTAAATCAACAAATGCCTTAAAATATGTTTCAACTTATGAATATGACAAATATGGAAATAAGACAAAAGAAACCTATGAAGAACATGAAACAGTTAACAAATATGATGTCAATTCACAACTTATCAAGAAAACAGAAAATAAGGATAAGGTGACAACATACAGTTATGATGCTTTAGGAAGAGAAATAAGTCAAAAACAAAACGACAAGGAAATCATTTCAAAAAAATATGATGCTGTAAACAATGTTGTTGAAAAAACTGAAAAGGGTCTTACAACACAATATCGCTATGATGCTTTAAAACATCCAGTACAGTATCTTTACCCATCATTGGAAGATGGAAGCATGAAAGCAATTGTATCTGTTGATTATGATGAAGAAGGCAATGCTGTTCAATATAAAGATATCTATGATCATGTTATCAAAAGAGAATATGATGCCAACAGCAATATGATTGCAGAAACAAACAGCAATGGCTTTATTACAAGATATCAATATGACAGCTTAAATAACATGACAAAAGTACAAAGTCCTCTTGAAAGAGTGATGAAGTACGATTATGATGGAAACAACAATCTTGTTGAAAAAAATTATAATGATAAAAAAGCAACTTATGAATATGATGAAGCTGATAATCTTATCAAAGAAGTAAGCGAATATGGACTTACTGAAACTTATCAGTATGATGATTTCGGTCAAATGACATCTTATACAAAAAACGATGGAACAACGATCGATTATTCATATGATGCATTGGGAAGAAAGCTTTCAGAAGGAACAAGACAGTTCAAATATGATGCCTATGACAACCTTTTAGAAGCAGACTATAACAATAAGAGTGTCAAGTATACCTATGACAAGTTCAACAATATTACAAAGGTTAAAGATGCCAACGACAATAATGTTGAATATAAATGGGATATCTATGGAAACAGAACTGAAATTAAGTATAATGATTATACAATCGGCTATACCTATAATCAGTTTGATAAAATAGACAATGTCTCTAAAATGGCAAGGAATATGCATCCTACAGCTATGATGTAAGAGGAAATACAAAATCATTAGAAAGAAATGGTATTACTACAGATTACAGTTATGATGAACTAAATCGTAGAACAGCTTATGTCAATACTAAAGGTGACAAGACACTGTCAGAATACAAATATGAGTATGACGGACAGGACAATGTTATTTCAGAAACAATCAATGGTGTCGTTAACAGCTATGACTACAATGAATCGGATGAATTGAAAGCTTCAACAAAAACGATTGATGGAAAAACAGTCATAACTGAATACAGCTATGATCTTTTTGGAAACAAAGTAGAGTCATCAAGTGATGGAACAAATAAAATCTATCGCTACAATGACAAAAATCAGTTGACAAGTATTAAATCAAAAGATGGACTTACTGATATCTATTATGATAAAAATGGAAATGTAAGAGACATCTACTATGCAGGTGGATACAAAGAATATTATCAATATGATGAATTTGGTCAATTGACTACTTTAAAAACAAACAGAGACAGAACTTACAATTATGAATATGATGGTGAAGGTGATCGAATTCACGAAGAAAAGATCATCAACAGCCCATATGATTTAGATTACGAACAGGATACAGAAGAATGGTTCGACTATATGCAGTCATTACCATTTACTGAAGTAGAAGAACTGTTGGATGCGAAAAAATCAGATGAATCATTTGATGCAATGAGATATCAGCTTACATACAGAAGAAAAAATGGATTGTGTGCAAGTAATCTCATTAAGGATCCAAAAATCCAATGAAAAATGTGAATACAAAGATTATCTTTAGATAAGACAGTTGAAAATACACTTGTGCTTTCTGATAATGATGATGTTCATATCTATGGAGAAGAACGAATCTCAACAGAAAATGCAGATGGAACACAAACTTATTTGAGTGGAAACAATCAAAGTGTAATGGCTGAAATATCATCAAAAGGAACAATGTCACAGATTGAATATGATGATTTTGGAAAAACAGATGATAAAACAAGCGGCTATGGTTATGATGGAGAAAAGCTTGATACAACAGGAAACATCTATTTAAGAGCAAGATACTACAATCCAAGAATTGGACAGTTCGTACAGATTGATGATTATAAGGGAACACAAGATAACATCACAAGTCAAAACCGATACACATACTGTTTGAATAATCAATATAAGTATGTAGATCCTAGTGGACACAAAAGCATCTTGTCAATCATTGCTAGTGCCGCAAATAGTGTTATAAATGCTGTTGGAAGTATTTTCAGCAATAAGAAAGATGAAAAGAAAAAGACAGTAAAGAAACCAACAACGGTGCCATCAAAAACAACAGGTACAATTGCTTCGGCAGTTTCTAATGCAGTAAAAATAGTTAATGAATCAACGAAGGCAGTAAAAAAGTTGTACAACCTGTAAAAAAGTAAAGGCTAAAGAACCGCAACCGTGTCCATCACCTAAGTCAGATAAGATATTAGATCAACTGCAATTTATAATTGATGTTATTGGATTTTTACCAGTAGCAGGGGATGTATGTGATGCTGTTAATGCATTAATATATTTTGCAAGAGGAATGATTATAAGTGCAATTATTTCCATTGGCTGTATTGTATTTACAATGGTTGCAGATTCCTTACTAAAACCATTAAAATGGGCTGCTGGAAAAGCAACGGATCTTGCAAAACGTATTTTAGAAAAGCTTCCTGATTTTCCAAAAAGAACAATTTCTTATTTGAAGAAAGTACCTGGAAAAATAAAACAAATTCCTTTGGTTAATAAATGTTATTCAGCAGTCAGCAGTTTATGTTCAAGACTTTCAAGTTATATTGATGACTTATTTAGAAGAGCTTCAACAAAAATTGCTGAAGAGTGGAGCTTACCTGTAAAATTAAGAGGTACAATAATTGAGGAAAAACTTGCAAAAATTCAATATGCAGCATATGAACATGTTGGAAAATTAGGTGGTGGTTATTTCCCAGTATTTGATTTCTTCAAAAATGGAGAAGGAATCAGCGTTAAAACAATTGATGTGAGGTTACCAAGTTACGAAAAGGACAGTGCTATACTAAGCAAAGTAAAACAATATGCTTCTGATCTAAGTGATGATGTTATCGAAAGAAAAGTAAATAATTTTAAAAGAGGAAAAGATTTCGAAGATAAATTACATGCTGTAAAAAAGGTTGGTACAAAAAGATTGGATGTATATGTTCCTAAAGGAACACTTTCAAGGACAAAAGATATACCAAGTCAGATGGGAGATGTCCTTATTCGAATATTTGAGTACTAATATGATTACTGCATTGTATGGTTAATGATGCAATGCAGTAGATCTAATAAAAAGGGGTTTTTATGGATAAGATTTCAATAAAAATTACATTTATTACAAAAGAGTTTGTTAGCATAGATTTTATAGAAAATTTGTTAAACCGATTAGATTTAAGGGAAAATTTGAATCAAAGTAACTGGCGTGCTGAAAGATTTGCGGTATACAATTCTAAAGAATATACAGAATGGGTTTTAAATAATGCCAATTTATGGTATTGGTATTTGTCATTTTTTCCTTTAATGATGATCTTTATTTTAGAATGGAACAACCAGATCAAGTTGTAGGAATATCATATATTCTTTTAAAATGCAAAAATGATGAACAAATCATTAATCATTGTTTAGATGTTTTAAAAGAGATTTTTCAAGATCGTTATTTTATGATCCATGTAATAGATGAACAAATATATGAACAACAAATTCAAGCTTTTGAGGATTTAAATAATAAATGGCATAATCGTTTCCAAAAGATGAAAGCTGATTATAGATTAAGAGGAGATTCTTTTAGAATTTTTGATGAGTTAGGAATCAACGTGGGACTCAGTAGAAAAATGTGTTTTGGTCGTTATATGTTTGAGTATTTTGATAAAGAAAGACTTTTATCATGTCCCTATGTTTATCATGCAGAAGAAACAAAGAATGGTATTGAAATTCAACTTTATGAAAATTTAATGCAGGAAAGAAGTATTTTTAATGAATGGAAAATTAGACATTATTATCGAATAGATAAAGCTGCAAAAGAAATATCTTTAAAATTAAGTCCTGTAAAAAGTGAAAATGGTCTTTATACTATAGAAAGTATTGCACCTTATGAGCGAATTTATTTTTATAATAATACTGTTCGTGAAGAACCAAGAAAAGGACCAAAAAATAAACATATTATTCCCGCAGATATTTTTATAAAGAAATACTATTAAGTAAATATAAGAAAACACATTTTAGAAAGATGGATGAAGACTGTTTAGTTGATGCTTCTTTATTGGGATTGTTGTTGTATATTAAAGACGAAGAGTCAGATGTAAAAGTATTTTTGAGACAGAAGCAATGATTTCAATTGAACAATTTGAAGATGATCCATATGAATTTGCGAAACAAAAGGGTTATCAAATCTCAAAAATAAATGAACATAAGTATTTACTGGAAAAAGAAGATGAAAAGATTCTAGATAAACAATATTACTATAGAAGATGAAGATGGAAGTGAGATTGCTCTTGATAGAGTGAATGTTTCACTTGTTAGATTAACTATTGATTTTTAGGAGGATATTGGAAAGATGAACAATGAATTAATTGCAGCATTAGACGTGTTGGAAAAGGAAAAAGGTATTAGCAAGGAGTCTTTATTTGAAGCTATTGAAAGTAACTTGGTAGTTGCTTACAAGAACAACTTTAATAAAGCAGATAACGTAGCAGTAACAATGGATAGAGAAACAGGTGATTTCCATATTTATTCTCAGAAAGAAGTAGTTGAAGAAGTTATGGATCCTGTATGTGAAATCTCATTGGAAGATGCAAGAAATATTAAGGCATCATACGACATTGGAGATTCAGTTAATGTAGAAATTCAGTCAAAGGATTTTGGTCGTATTGCTACACAGAGTGCTAAGAATGGTATTTTACAGAAGATTAGAGAAGAAGAA
>ENA-OQDF01000906-OQDF01000906.1-human-gut-metagenome-genome-assembly--contig:-NODE-906-length-12346-cov-1.353466_pt1 | contig 12346 bp, 21 predicted proteins | sample MGYA00242769_ERZ504597 | MGnify/ENA primary metagenome ERZ504597 (study PRJEB26092, sample SAMD00036305) | human gut metagenome | host: Homo sapiens | study: EMG produced TPA metagenomics assembly of...
TGAAAACCGCAAAGCAGAATGTTGCGTCCTTTTTCCGGGAGGAAGAACCGGCGCAGCAGGAGAGATAAAGGAGTGTGCGTATGATCAATCTGAAAATCGACCGGAGTTCCAGTCCCAGATTCCGCCGTTGACTGATGATGAATTTAAGCAGCTTGAAGAAAACATCTTGAAAGAAGGCAAGCTGATCTCTCCTTTGATCGTCTGGGGTAATACCCTTATTGACGGACACAATCGTTATGCCATCCTCCAGAAGCACCCGGAGATTTATTTCTCCACCATGCCGCTCCCATTTGAAAGCAGAGAAGAAGTCCTCGCTTGGATTTGTAAGAACCAGTTGGGGCGGCGCAATTTAACCCCGGAGCAGAAGTACTACCTGATGGGCAAACAGTATGAAGCCGAAAAAGCCGCGCACGGCGGTGATCGCAAGAGCAGCGATGCAAAATCAAGTTCGCTAAAAGCAACTTGATCGACAACAGCAAAACCTGCGACCGAATCGCAGAAGAAAACGGAGTGAGCAAGGACACCGTTATCCGCGCCTCGAAGTATATGAAAGGCGTGGAGATTGCGGAAGAACTGATACCAGGCTTAAAGCAGAGCATCCTGTCCGGACAGACGAAAGTGTCCAAAGCTGATATGCACCGCCTTGCAGGATGGCCTACCGATGAACCTGGGCACAAACTTTGCAGGATATTCTGCACCCGGAGCTGAAGGTGGAACCGACGCCTGACGTTGACGGTGTGATCCGCGTTCCGGGCAAAGCGCCTGTCATGCCATTCCGAAGTTTGAATCGGTTTACGACAGCGATGCTTACCCGGAGGATGTACGGTACGAGTATGTGGCGTTGGAAGAACTCACTACTCGTTTCCGTATTTCATTCAACTACCAGTTGGAGCAGATGCCCGATAATGCACAGCGTGATGTGATTCTGGAGATCATTCACAAGCATAAGGACTATCTTACTTCTCTGGAAGCCGCACTCGCAGATGTTAAAGACCAGACAGCATAACAACAGGCACATGGTATGCTGTTCACAGATGTCCAAAGGAGCGTGCGTTTGAACAAAAAGAAAAAGTCCACAAACACTTCCCCTTATCCCGATGAAGTCATCGACCGTCTGGCACGGGCATTCTACCCAGCTATCCTTGCCTGCTGGAACAGCGAGGAAGGCCAGCGGGAGTTTGCTGCATGGCAGGCGGAGCAGGCTCATCATACTACCAGCAAAGAGAAACAGAGCGTTCCCGACGGGGAACGCCCTGTTGTACATATCGCTATCGTATGTGGATTTTGGCAGGGTGCGTCCTTTCTGGGGCGCACCCTGTTTTGTTTTGCCTTTAATTTTCTAACCCATGGTTTCCGGCCACCAGCTGTATGATTTGCTACAGGTTGGTGTCCGGTTCTGTTATTTTTCGATTTCTTCCAATGCAGGCATGGCAGGGATCGCACCGTGGCGGCTGGTGGTGATGCTGGCAGCTTTATTGGCAAAGGCCAAAATGCTTTCCAGTTTGTCCACCGTCAGGGTGTCCAGCTCCTCCTTGCAGAGTTTGGACAGAGCCGCCCCAAAGAAGGTATCGCCTGCGCCGTTGGTGTCGCCCACCTTGCAGGGAACGCCAGCCACATGGCCGGTTTTCTCCCCAAAGCGGTAGAATACGCCGTTTGCACCCAAGGTGACGAAAATCAGCCGGATGCCGTTCTGGGCAAGCTGGGCTGTGCCCTCGGCACAATCGGTGGTGCCGGTGAGCAGGGGCAGCTCTTCATCGGAAACTTTCAGGATATCCACCAGAGGCAGGGGTGCTTTCATCTGAGCAATGGCGTCCTCTTTGTTCTTCCAGAGGTTGGCACGGTAATTCGGGTCATAAGTAATGACAGCACCCAGCTTTTTAGCACGGGCAGCAGCGTCCAGCGTGGCAGTACGGGAGGGGTCGGCGGTCAGACTGACAGAACCAAAGTGGACGATTTTCGCGGCTTTCAGAGCCTCGTTCGAAATATCCTCTTTGCTCAACATCACATCGGCGTTGGCGCTGCGGTAGAAGCTGAAATCCCGCTCACCGGTGGCATCTACCGAGACCACCGCCATGGTGGTGGGGTGGTCTGCATCCACAGCCATGCCGGAAACGTCCACCTTGTTTTCTGCCAGAACCTCTTTCAGGTAGCGGCCAAAGGCATCCGCACCCACCTTGCCGATAAAGGCGGTCTGTGCGCCCAGTCTGGAAGCAGCCACAGCCAGATTTGCCGGGGCACCGCCGGGGTTTGCGGCAAATTGAGGAATGCCGCGCGCATCCTTGCCGGTCTGGGTCAGGTCGATCAAAACTTCGCCAATCGTTAAAATGTCCATACGTTTTCTCCTTGTTTTTATCCTATAAGCTAAAACCCAACGATCACCGCTGGAACAGATAATGAATGTAAGCGGCTGCACGCTCCGGGTGCGGTGCATTCTGCACTACCCCAAGATAGACCTTGCCAGAAAAACCTGCCTGCCTGACAAACGGCGTGTCCGAAATATCCAGCACGGTCCCACCGGCGTTCAGACCCGGCAGTGCATGGAAAGACGCATCCAGTGTCCGCAGATCGAGAAAATAATCATCTGCCAACAGTCGATCCCGTGCAGATTCGTCCATCAGAACAACATCTAACCGCTGGGCACTGACTGCACCCAGCAGCTTCATCTCTGAAGCATATACATACTGCTCCTCTGCGCGTTCGCTTTCGCTGAGCAGCAAGCCGGACAGCAGATCGACCTGTTGCTTTTTGGTCAGACCCTGCGCCTCGGCAAAGCCGGTGGTAAGCTGTTCTGTCAGATCAGACCCGGCAGTGATGTTTACCAGACCAAGGTAAAGCACATCCTCTTTTTCGTCACATGGCGGTAGGCTGCATACCCGAGGATATAGACGACGATGAGCATGATCGCAATGGGCAGCTTGTAATATGCCCAGATGTGCTCCCACTTTTTGCGCCCATGGAGGGAGCGGAGCGTATCCCGGTCAGTTTTTGTCATGGTCGTATTCCTCGTGTACTGCATCAGGGTCTCCACCGATCAGATAGAGGATCCGAAGCATCAGAAAGGAGCAGAGCATGGCGCAGAAGCCCATGCCCAGCAGGAATGCAGGCGTGAACACAAACACTATGACGTACCCCATGATGCCATAGATCGCCGCCATCAGCAGGGTGCAAAACAGATACCGGACACCCACGAGAAATGCTGTTTTCAGGATGCCGAAGGTGGTGTTTTCAAACCGTGCCAGCAGAGGAAAGGCATACAGCAGAACGATGCCGTACAGAACTGCCGCACCAATAAGCACTGCAGTGAGCAGCGTCCAGAAAATGTTTTCGCTCCACATTCGGCGCAGCACAAAGCCATCCGCAGCCAGGAAACTGCCGACTGCCAGCAGGATAAGCCAGAGTTTTGTGGCGGGCTTAAAATTTCCCGGAACGCCTTAAAAAACATCCGGGTCAGACCATCGTCCCGATCTTCCGCCATTTGAGTGTGACGTAGAACAAGGCGGTCGTAGAAGCCCTATGGTAACGATGGGCAGGCTGCACACGAGCCATAAGATGTTCAGGTAAGCACTGTAAGTCAATTTCGTCAGCACAGCAAACAGCGGCTTGTCCGTATTGCACAGGTCACGCATGGGGGTTCTCCTTTCGCTCAATCTCCTGTGGATTCGCGCAGGATCAGGTTGGTTTCTGTATAGACGGTGCGATAGTTCAGTGATGGCTCTTCGATGCGGGTCATAAGCAGATTGGCAGCGGTGTAGCCCATGATCTGTCCATGGATATGGATCGAAGTCAGACGGGGGGCAAAGTAGGAAGCCTCCTGACTGTCATCGAAGCCGCAGACCCAGATATCATCGGGAACCGAATACCCCAGCTCATCCAATGCCTTGACCAGATCCATGGCAACAAAGTCATTGGCGCAGACAAAGGCATCCGGCATCGTTTTGAACCGACGTATGGTTTCGTACAGGGATACCGGATAGTTCTGCTGTCCCGATGCATCGCACAGGTGCTCAGGCCCTCTGTCAGACCAAAGTGCTCCACTGCATCCCTATAAGCCATATAACGCTCAAAGAAGGACTGACAGTGGTTTTTATCCCCCGCAAAGCTGATGCGTTTTTTGCCGCGCTGGACCATGTGGGTCACCGCATTCTGGATCTCAATGCGGTTTTCCATATAAAGGCGGTCGGCTTTAAGAGGAGGACGCATATCCATCACAGGGTGTCTACAAACAGCAGCGGAACATCCAGATCGCACAGCATCTGTGCGTAGTCATAGTCGAATACTTCAAAGCAGATGATGCCGGCTGTGCGCTGGATGTTGAGAGAAGATGGAAGTTTTTTCTCTTTCAGTCTATGGGAGAAATGCGATGGATGGTCATGCCGCTGTGAAGATGGTCGATTTCCGCCTGGAAACGATCCAGCATCATGGAGGAAAAGTGAGAGCTGCTTAGAAACTGGGTCGTCAGCATGGCAATCTCCCGTTTGTCACTCGGCAGAATGAAAGGCTCTGCTGCTTTTGCAGCGTCTTCCTGAAACAGCGGCAGATAGGCAAACTGCTTATAGCCCATTTCGGCGGCTTTGCGCAGGATCTTCTCCCGTGTGGCATCTGCCAGCACACCGGTGTTGTTGATGGCCTTTGAAACTGTGTTGCGGGAAAGCTGCAGTTCGTTTGCAATATCCTGAATGGTGACCTTGGTTGCCATAAGTCATCCTCTTTCTTTATAATATAGGGGCGGATGTTCTTTCTTTTATAGATAAAGTCTGGTGACGGATCTTGTTCTTTATGACTCCAGTATAGTGCAAATGCACAAATTAGTCAAACGTAAAAATGCAAATCATCATTTTGCATATTTGCGCACGTTCGAATTTGTGCATCTGTACAAATCCACAGTATTTCTTGATATATACTATGAATTATCGTTGACATTCGCTTGCTTGCGTGGTATAAATGAATTACAGAGTTTTACATTTGCACAATCAAAGTAAAAAGTGCAAAACTCAAAGGTGCAAATGTAAACGCAAATCAAGCGGCAAACAAATCAAAAAGGAGGAGAATGATTCATGAAAGCAAAGACAGCCTCGTCGGAAACGGCTGTGCTGGCAGCAGAACGCAAGCTGCACAACACATGGGTCTACATCAAACGGCATTGGCAGCTTTACCTGTTGTTCCTGCTGCCTGCCGTGGCGCTGACGCTGGTGTTCAAGTACGCGCCCATGGGCGGTGTGCTGATCGCATTCCAGAAGTACAATCCCTTCAGGGGCATCTGGGGCAGCGAGTGGGTAGGCTTCAAAAACTTTACCCGCTTCATGTCCTCGCCGGACTTCCAGCGTTATCTGATCAACACCCTGAAGCTGAGCGTCTACGGCCTGCTGTGGGGCTTCCCAATCCCCATTCTGCTGGCATTCCTGCTCAACCGTATCGAGAGCAAGAAGATCAAGCAGAAGGTGCAGCTGGTGCTGTATATGCCCAACTTCATCTCGGTCATCGTGCTGTGCGGCATCGTCCGGGTGCTGCTGAGTGTCACCGGTCCGGTGAACGGCCTGCTTCACACCAGCATCAACTTCATGACGCTGCCGGAAGCATTCCGCCCCATCTACATCATCAGCGGCATCTGGCAGGGTGCCGGCTGGGCATCCATCATGTACACCGCATCCCTTTCTAACGCCAGCAAGATCTGAAGGAAGCTGCGATGATCGACGGCGCAAACCTGATCCAGCAGATCATGACAGTGGAGTGGCCCGCCATTAAGGATATGTCGTGATTCAGTTTATCCTGCAGGCAGGCAACATCATGAGCATCGGTTTTGAAAAAGCCTACGCCCTGCAAACCGACCTGAACCTGAACACTGCCGAGATCATTGCAACGTACGTTTATAAAAAGGGCCTGTTGGACGGCGATTACAGCTTTTCCACGCAGTCGGTCTGTTCAACACCGTTGTCAACGTCATCCTGCTGATCGCAGTGAACAAGATCGTTGCCAAAATGAACGATGGCAAGGGCTTGTAAGGAGGGGTTTACCATGGCAAAACAGAAAAAATCAAAAATGGCCCTCTACACCAGACAAGATAAGATCATCCTGTACTGCGGCTACGCACTTCTGGGCTTGTTCCTGCTGGCGATCATCGTTCCGATGATCTACATCGTCATCGCGTCCTTTATGGACCCGGTCACTCTGCAAAACAAGGGCATCTCCTTTGATTTCAGCAAGTGGAGCCTGGATGCTTACCAGCGTGTCGTTTCGGACAAGCAGATCTGGGTCGGCTTCAGGAACGCAGTACTTACTCGATCATCTTCACCATCATCTCGGTCGCTGTGACGATGCTTGCCGCTTATCCCATGTCGCTGCCGGACTTCAAAGGCAAAAAGATCTTCAACACCTTGTTTGTGATCACGATGTTTTTCAGCGGCGGTCTGATCCCCACCTACCTACTCATCAACAATCTGGGTCTGCTGGATTCCATGTGGGCGGTCATTCTGCCGGGAGCATTCAGCGTGTGGAACATGATCATTGCCCGTACCTATTATCAAGGCATCCCGCGTGAGCTGCGTGAAGCTGCGGATGTGGATGGAGCCAGCGAGATGCTTTACTTCTTCAAGATCCTGCTGCCCGTCTGTATGCCGGTGGTGGCAGTTCTGGCCCTGTGGCAGTTCGTGGCAATGTGGAACAGCTACTTTGATGCCATGATCTACCTGAACAGCGCATCGAAGCAGCCGCTGCAGCTGGTGCTGCGTTCCATCCTGATCCAGAGCCAGCCGGAATCCGGCATGATCGCAGATATCCAGAGCACTGCCGAACGTGCGAAGATGGCAGAGCTGCTCAAATATGCAACCATTATTATTTCCAGTCTGCCGCTGCTGGTGATGTATCCTTCTTCCAGAAGTATTTTTGATGCCGGCATCTGGCTGGTTCCATTAAAGGCTGAGGATATTCCAGAATTTTATGAGCCGGTACGCTCATCTGCTACACGAAGAAAGAACCACAAAAAAGGAGAAAATACCATGAAAAAGCTGATCTCTCGCCGCAACTTCCTCAAGGTCTGCGCTCTGGCGGCTCTGCCGCTGCTCTGTCTGCCTGTGGCGGCGGCAAATCCACCGGCGCAGCAATTCTGCTGCCGCAGCTGTGGACGTGACCGGTGCCGTTACATTTCCGCTGTCCGAAAAGGTCACCTTTACCGGTATGACCAGCTTCCCTGTGGGCAGCGAATCCGAGCCGAACAACCGCACCATCTTCAAGCGTCTGGAAGAGCAGACCAATGTGCACATCGACTGGACCGCCATCCAGTCCGACCAGTGGAGCGATAAGATCACCCTGAATATGTCCAACCCCAACACCCTGACGGATTTTGTTTTTACTGCTGATTTTACCGACAGCAATCTGCTGCGCTACGCAGATCAGGGTGTCATCCTCAATCTGGAAGACTACATTGACAACAATATGCCCAATCTCCAGAAGGTCTTTGAGCAGTACCCGGAGTACCGCACCATGTGCACCGACAGCGATGGCCACATCTGGGCACTGCCCTGGATCGAGCAGCTCGGCGCAGAAAAGACCGCCATCCAGACCATTGGCAACATGAGCTTCATCAATACCAAGTGGCTGAACTTCCTCGGTCTGTCGATGCCCACCACAGTGGACGAGTTTGAACAGGTGCTGATGGCATTCCGTGATAACGCCGCTTCCATCAAGGCAGAGTATGGCATTGACGGCGACATCATCCCCATGTCCTGCATCGTCAACAACGGCGATCAGGATCCCAGCATCCTCATCAATGGCTTTGGCGAAGGCTACGGCGATGCAGACAAAGACCGCCATATCGCCGTTACCAACGACCGGAAAGTCATCTGTGCCGCCACCCAGCAGGGCTACCGTGATGGTCTGGACTGGCTGCACAAGCTGTATGCCGAGAAGCTCATTGACCCGGAGTGCTTCACGCAGGAGTGGTCCACCTATGTTTCCAAGGGCAAGGCTGGCCGCTATGGTGTCTGCTTCAGCTGGGATGTTGCCAACATTGACAACCTGACCGACTGGGAGCCGCTGCCTGCCCTGACCGCCGATACCCGGAATATCACTCCGCAGAATGGCTCTTTCACCAGCGGCTTTGCCCGCGGCAAGTGCGTTGTTACCGCAAAGGCGGCTAATCCTGCACTGGTTTGTGCATGGCTGGATCAGATGTACGCGCCCCTCCAGTCTCCTCAGAACAACTGGGGTACTTACGGCGATACGGAAGGCTTTAACATTTTTGAAATGTCCACCAACGATAAGGGCGAGCCCATGCTGAAGCACGCTCCTCTGGGCGATGCTTCTCCCGTGGAAGTCCGTGAGGCGCAGTGTGTCGGCGGGCCTCTGGCGGTTCTGGATGATTACTATGGTGTATACGTTACCTGCCCGGACGATGCACAGTACCGTCTGGACTGGATCAAGGATATCTACACCCCGGATATGAACAACGATTATGTCTATCCCAATGTCTTTATGAGCAACGAGGACACCGAGCAGGTCTCTAACCTGCAGGCAGATCTGCAGACCTACATGAATACGCAGAAGGCAAACTGGATCATGAACGGCACTACGGATGCAGAGTGGAACGAATATCTGAGCAAGCTGGAAGCCTACGGCCTGTCCGACTATCTGGGCATTATGCAGAAATATCTGGATGCTTACTACGCATAAGAATTCTTTCCTTTGGAGGATTCCATGAACGGTTTGACTTTACAAAAAGCCCGTGCCTACGAGGCCGAGCACGGCGCAGCCATTTCCCCGGCGGAACGCCCTGCCTACCACATGACCCCCTATGTGGGCTGGCTCAATGACCCCAACGGTTTCTCCTACTATAAGGGGCAGTATCATCAGTTCTATCAGTATAATCCCTACGATGTGCGGTGGGCGCCCATGCACTGGGGTCACGCCGTCAGCACCGACCTGCTGCACTGGGAGTATCTGCCCTGTGCGCTCGCACCGGATTCCCCGGCAGACAATGGCCCCGGCTGTTTCTCCGGTTCTGCCACCGAGATGGACGATGGCAAGCAGCTGCTGATGTACACCAGTGTGGTGGCAGAAAAGCAGCCCAATGGGAGATGCGGGACATCCAGACCCAGAGCATCGCCATCGGTGACGGTCTCAACTACGAAAAGCCTGCCTGCAACCCGGTGCTGACCCAGAAAGACCTGCCGGAGGGCTTCAGCAAGTTCGACTTCCGGGACCCCAAGATCTGGCGTGAGGCCGACGGCACCTACTCTGCCGTCACCGTCTGCCTCGCCGAGGACGGCAGCGGCGCAGCGGCACTGTTCCAGAGCAAGGACGGCTTCGACTGGCACTTTGTCACGGTGCTGGAACGCTGCAACAATCAGTACGGCAAAATGTGGGAGTGCCCGGACTTCTTCCCGCTGGACGGCAAGCAGGTCCTGATGCTGGGGCCCATGGAGATGCTGCCCAAGGGCGAGTTCCACAACGGTCACAACGTCATTGCTTCATCGGCAGCTACGACCAAGCCACCCACACCTTCACCAAGGAAAATGTGCAGCTGATGGACGGCGGCATCGACTTCTACGCCACCCAGACCACCCTTGCCCCGGATGGCCGCCGCATCATGACCGCATGGCTGCAGACATGGTCGGACACCGAGGATAAGCCCGGGGCTGCAAGTGGTTCGGGGCAGACCATCTGCCCGCGCGAACTGCACATCAAGGATGGGCGCATTCTTCAGACCCCCGTGCGGGAGCTGGATGCCGTCCACGGTAAGCGCATTTTCCACGAAAATGTGACGGTGCAAAGCGAAACTTCTCTGGAAGGCATCAAGGGCCGTGTGGCTGACCTGACCGTCACGGTGCAGCCCGGCGAATACCGTTCCTTTACCCTGAAGCTGGCCGCTGACGCAGACCATCACACCAGCCTGACCTACGATCCCTACACTTCCGAGCTGACGCTGGATCGCAGCTATGCCGTTCCCGTGCCGACATCGTTCACCGCCGCAGCTGCAAGTGCGCAGCCAGAATGGTGCGCTCAAGCTCCGCATCCTGCTGGATAAGAACAGCATCGAAGTTTTCGCCAACGATGGTGAGCAGACCATGACCGCATGGATCTACACCCCCCAGTCTGCCGATGGCATCACCTTTGCTGCCGATGGCAAAGCAACTGTTACGGCAGAACAGTTTGAGCTGGATCTGTAACCTGATATTCCCTTCATTTCTCCTTCATTGAATACAGCCCCGCTTTGGCTTCTTCTTCACCAAAGCGGGGCTGTGTTTTTGTATGGGTTCTATGCGTTCTGCCCCGTTCCGGGGGCTTTTTTGTGTCCGGGAGGCGGCGTTTTCTGAAAACGCAGCCAAACTGCAAAAAAAAAGTTACAATTTTCTCATCAAAAAAGGCGGTTTCCCATTGACAGCTTGTTATAATAGGAGTGTAAGATTTTTGAGCCAGCACTCTGCGGCTCTGATTGCTGAACGGCCCTTGCGGGCTTTTGGAAAAAGAAAGAGGCATACAGCATTATGACGAATATCGATATTTTCTCCGGCTTCCTGGGTGCCGGCAAGACGACCCTGATCAAGAAGCTCATCAAGGAATCCTTTGCGGGCCAGAAGGTGGTCCTGATCGAGAACGAGTTTGGTGAGATCGGCATCGACGGCGGCTTCCTGAAGGAGTCCGGCATCCAGATCAACGAGCTGAACGCAGGCTGCATCTGCTGCTCTCTGGTGGGCGATTTCCGCGCCGCACTCCAGCAGGTGGTGGAGCAGTACCATCCCGACCGCATCGTCATCGAGCCGTCCGGCGTCGGCAAGCTGTCTGATGTGACCCGCGCTGTCGAGGGCGTGGCCGAGCATCTGGACGTCCAGCTCAGCAGCTTTGTCACCGTGGCCGATGTCAACAAGGTCAAGATGTATATGAAGAACTTCGGCGAGTTCTACGACGACCAGATCAGCCACGCAAGCTGCATCATCCTCAGCCGCACCCAGACCGCCTCTGAGGAGAAGATCGCCGCCGCTGTGGCCCTGCTGCGTGAGAAGAACCCCACCGCCACCATCGTCACCACCGCATGGGACGCTCTGACCGGTGAGCAGATCCTGAAGCCATGTCCACCAAGGACGACTTCAAGGCAGAGCTGATCGCCATGGCGGCCAAGGCCAACGAGGAGCACGCTCACGAGGACGAGGAGGAAGAGCATCATCACCACCATCATCATTACCTAACGAATGAACGGTAGGCTGACGACGCGTGCAGTTACAAGAGATAAGATTACACAAAGGCTTGCCGTAAGAATTTATTCCTCGGTAAGCCTTTTATTTGACACTTTAAAAACTTAGAACAATATGTTAAGAATTGCCGTACAATCCAAAGGGCGCTTGTTCGAAGACACAATGGCCCTGTTTACTGAAGCAGACATCAAGTTATCTACCTCCAAACGCACCTTGCTGACACAATCCAGCAATTTCCCGGTAGAAGTACTGTTCCTGCGCGACGATGACATCCCACAATGTGTGGCCAACGGCGTGGCCGACCTCGGTATTGTAGGAGAAAACGAATTCGTGGAACGTGCTGAAGAAGCGGAAATCGTGCAGCGTCTGGGCTTCAGCAAATGCCGTTTGTCACTGGCTATTCACAAGGAAACGGAATACAACGGACTGGAATGGTTCAATCACAAAAAGATTGCTACCTCCTACCCCAATATCCTGAAAAACTTCCTGACACAACAGCACATTGAAGCCGACATCCATATTATCACGGGTTCGGTGGAGATTGCTCCGGCCATCGGTCTGGCAGATGCCATCTTCGACATTGTCAGCTCCGGCTCTACCCTTATCAGCAACAACCTGAAAGAGGTGGAAGTGGTAATGAAGAGCGAAGCGCTGCTCATCGGAAACAAGCACATGTCGGACGAAAAGAAGGGAATCCTCCAGGAGCTGCTGTTCCGCATCAATGCAGTCAAAACCGCTGAAGACAAAAAATACGTGCTGATGAACGTGCCGACCGACAAGGTACAGGAAATCGTAGCCGTTCTTCCCGGTGTGAAGAGTCCGACCATCATGCCATTGGCTACAGAAGGCTGGAGCAGCATCCACACTGTTCTCGACCAGAAATGTTTTTGGGAAATCATCGGCAAGCTGAAAGCCATCGGTGCACAAGGCATATTGGTTCTTCCCATCGAAAAAATGATTATCTGACATTTACCTTATTCCATACAACTATGAACATCATCCGATACCCCAGTCCCGACGAATGGGATGCATTACTGAAAACGTCCGACCTTAAATTCAGAAGACCTGAACGAGACGGTACGCGAAATTCTGAACCGCGTCCGCACGGAAGGTGACAAGGCCGTACGTGACTGCGAAGAACAGTTTGACAAAGTCCGTCTGGA
>ENA-OQDF01000907-OQDF01000907.1-human-gut-metagenome-genome-assembly--contig:-NODE-907-length-12344-cov-1.377261_pt1 | contig 12344 bp, 19 predicted proteins | sample MGYA00242769_ERZ504597 | MGnify/ENA primary metagenome ERZ504597 (study PRJEB26092, sample SAMD00036305) | human gut metagenome | host: Homo sapiens | study: EMG produced TPA metagenomics assembly of...
AGCTTCTCATTCTCTGCTTTCAGTGCTTTCTTGCTTTTTGCCTTCTCATTCCATGAAAAAACAAAATTTCCGATGGAATTAGTGCCTTCCTGCATCGGTGATAAAACCGTAAAGAATACATTCTTTACCGGTGAGAGCACCCCTCCTGCAAAACACTAATCCCTGCTAACAATCCACATATAACGATAAAGATTGCCAGCAGATGATTTGAATTAAATTTTTCTTTTGCAATTTCATACATCTGTCCTCATTTCATCATTTACTTTATTTTAAATATGACTGCATTCCTAAAATTACATGATCTTGTGGTTCTGGTTTGATATGAACCGTTACCTTCAGTTCTTCTTTGATCCATTCTTCTGTCTTTGTAAATCCACAAGCTCCTCCAGATATATAGATTCCTTCATTCACAATATCAGTCGCAAGTTCCGGAGTGACAACCTCCAGTACCGCTTTTGCCTGCATACAGATCTCTCGAATCTGATCTCTTGCTTTCTCTTCCACAATTGCTGCCGGAATCTTTACTTCTTTTGGAAGTCCACTTACAATATCTCTTCCTTTTACAGAAATATCCTGCTGCGTCTCATTCTCGGCATATGCATCTTTAATCGTCTTGCATTCTTCATACCGATCTCTAATTTGTAATTCTTCTTTACATAATCTTTGATCCACTCATCGATCTGATCCCCACCATATGGCAGTAATCTGCTTTCTACAATTCCGCCTAAGGAAATCACAGAAATTTCTGTTGTACCCGCCCCGATATCAATGATCATATTACCACATGGGGCTTCTACATCAATTCCGCTTCCAATCGCTGCAAGAATTGGTTTCTCTATCAGTTGATATCCTTTACCTTTCCTGCGGCTTCCCATGCAAGATCATCAAATGCTCTCTTCTCTACATTTGTAATATCCACAGGTACAGCTATCACCAGCTCTGGCTTGTGTACTCTCTTAAAGTATCTATCAAGCACTGTTCCTAATAAATACCTCATATTTGTGTAATCTGAAATAACCCCATGTTCCATAGGTTTTATAACCCTCACACTATATGGCTGTTTCTCATACATATCAAATGCTTCATCTCCGATTGCTTTGACTTTATCATCTTCATCAAAAGCAATCATATTCTTAATCTTTAAAAATTCTTTCTTCTTTGTTGCAGCAATTCTTAAATGTCTGCTTCCTAGTTCAATTCCTAACTGTGTCGTTTCATATTTCTGCTCCTTATATCATGTGTTCTTCCCGAAAACTTATATATGTTCTGTCTCCAATGATAATATGGTCACACAGTGGTATTCCAAGAAACTCTCCTGCTTCTTTCATGCGCTTTGTTGTGAGAATATCCTGCCTGCTTGGTGTTGGATCACCCGATGGATGATTATGGATCATTAGAACTGATACCGCTTCACACCGCAATGCCTCAAGAAATAGTTCTCTTGGCGAAGCCACTGTCTGATTTACCGTTCCTACAGAAACTTTAAGTTCTTTGATAACTTTATTTTTCCCATTAAAAAAGATTAAAATCATCTCTTCCCTGTTTAAATGCCGCATCTGTTCCATATAATAATCTGCAATCGATGACGGATCATGAAAACTTATCTTATCTTCTACTTTTGCCTGTGCTAATCGTTTGGATAATTCAGCAATGCATAAAATCTGCATTGCTTTTACTTTCCCGATTCCAGGTATCTTTTGTAATTCTTCTCTGGAAGTGTGACAGATTCCAAGAAGCCCTTCATAAAAAGGATTCATTGATAAAATCTGCTTAGAAAGATCCACCACTGTCAGATCTTTCGTTCCACTTCTTAAGACTACTGCCAGCAATTCTGCATCTGACAAAGCCTCTACTCCACTTTTTTCACACTTTTCATAGGGTCTTTCTGAAATTGGTAATTCCTTTAATGTCTGATGTTTTTTCTCCATATCTGATCCTTCTACCGAAAAATCCCAAAGATCAAAAACATTTCCCATTTATAAATTTTATCATAACTTTTCTTTTATGTATAGAAATCAAACCGTTGTTTTCCTTAAATTTTTCTTATTTCTTATACTTCTGGAATTTCAACTAACCCTTTTTCTTCCATTCTCTGTAGTGACATGATAATTCCGTATTTTGCATGAGGGTAAGTAAGCCCTCCCTGGAAATAAACCGCATATGGTTCTTTCATCGGTCCATCTGCACTTAATTCAATGGATGCACCAGATACAAATGTTCCTGCTGCCATAATGACCTGACTATCATATCCTGGCATATCCCATGGAATTGGCGTTACATGGCTGTCAATCGGAGATGCTTTCTGAATTCCCTCACAAAATGCAACCAGTTTCTCTGGATCATGAAATTCTACTGCCTGAATGATATCATGGCGTTCTTCTTTTCCATCTGGAATGACTTTAAATCCTAATTTCTCATAAAGGTTTGCTGCAAAAATTGCTCCTTTAACCGCTGCATTAACAACCGTTGGTGCCATAAAGAACCCTTGGATAAACTGACGGTTTACCCCTAGACTTGCTCCTACTTCCTTTCCAAGTCCCGGTGTTGTAAGTCTGTATGCACACTGTTCGATCAGGTCACTTCTTCCACAGATATAACCACCGATTGGTGCTAGTCCCCCACCCGGATTCTTGATCAGAGAACCAACAATCATATCGGCTCCAACTTCTGATGGTTCCTTTTCCTCCACAAATTCACCATAGCAGTTATCAACCATAACGATCAGATCTTTGTTGATCTCTTTTACAAATGCGATCGCTTCCCCGATCACATCAACCGATAATGTTGGTCTTGTAGCATATCCTTTGGATCTCTGGATATGAATCAGTTTCGTTTTGTCATTGATCGCATCTTTGATTCCTTCAAAATCAAACTTCCATCTTCTAACAGATCTACCTGTGCATATGTAATCCCATATTCTTTCAGGGATCCTTTGGATTCACGGATTCCGATCACTTCTTCTAGTGTATCATATGGTTTTCCTGAAATAGCAAGAATTTCGTCTCCTGGACGTAAATTTGCGGATAATGCCAGACCTAATGCATGAGTTCCACATGTGATCTGTGGTCTTACAAGTGCATCTTCTGTTCCAAAAACATCGGCATACAAAGCTTCCACTGCTTCTCTTCCAGAATCATTATATCCATATCCTGTTGTACCACCCAAATGCATCTCTGCGATCTGGTGTTTCTGCATCGCATTTAATACCTTGATCTGATTTAACTGTGCGATCGCATCTAATTTTTCAAAACGGTCTTTTAACCCTTTTTTCTACTTCTTGTGCGTAGTCGAAGACTTTTCTCTTCGACTCCCATTTCCTTATAATAGTTCTTTAACTGATCCATCATAGATCCCCTTTTCTTTTAATATTGTAAGCATATATGTTAAAATCTCATCTTCTGATCCAAATTTTGACTTATCTACCATGACAACTTCTTTTTCTCTTCCAAACCAAGTCAGCTGGCGCTTTGCAAAATGTCTGGTGTCTTTCTTGATCAGATCGATCGTATCTTCTAGAGATAAATTTCCTTCCAGGTATTCAAATACCTGACGATATCCAATTCCCTGCATGGAAACCATCGTCTTTTCATAGCCTTCTTCTTTTAATTGTTTTACTTCATCGATCAAGTCTTGTTCTGCCATGATATCAACTCTTTTGTTGATTCTGTCATATAAGATATCTCTTTTATGATTTAATACAAAATAAGCAAAATTATATGGTGATGTCTTTGCTGCTTCTTTCTCATTGTGTTCTGAGATCGGATATCCATTTAATTTATAAAATTCTAATGCGCGGATCACTCGTTTGACATTATTTTTATGAATTTTTTCTGTAGACTTTGTATCAACTTGTTTTAACATCTCATACAGACTGTCATTTCCTTCTGTTTTTGCCTTTTCTTCCAATTGTCTTCTATATTCCTGATCTCCGTCTTCCTTTGTAAAATCAATATCATAAAGAAGACTTTGAATATAGAATCCTGTTCCACCGACGATCAGTGGAATCTTTCCTTTTGCATAGATTTCTTCTAATGCATCTTTTGCCATCTGCTGAAATCTTGCCACATGGAATTCTTCCCTTGGGTCAAGTTCATCCACAAGATAATGTTTGACCCCTTCCATCTCTTCTGGACGGATCTTCGCGGTTCCAATATCCATTTTCTTATAGACTTGCATGGAGTCTGCGGAAATGATCTCTGCATTTAAGATTTTTGCTAATCGGATCGATAACTCTGTTTTTCCAACCGCTGTCGGTCCTGTTAAAATTACCATTGGTTTCATCTATTTAAAATCCTTTCGGCATAAGTTCTGATAATCGATAAGTTTCAAATCCATCTGGACTTTGACAGATCACTTTGAGTTCTGGATTAAATTCATGCAGAAACTGTCGGCAGATCCCGCATGGATATACAGTTTCTTTGTCACTTCCATTGGATGCAATCGCAATCACTTCAAAATCATGGTATCCTTCGCTAACTGCTTTGACTGCTGCCGTTCTTTCTGCACAGATAGCCGCTCCATAAGAAGAATTCTCCACATTACATCCTGTAAATACTTTTCCTTCCTTTGTAAGAATTGCTGCTCCTACCTGAAATTTTGAATATGGTACATATGCTTTTTGTTTTGCTTTATCCGCAAGATTTAATAATTCCTGATCTGTCATGATATTTCCTCCTTATCTGGCTTCCTATACGATTCTTTTAAACTTCTTATCTATCTCATATTTACTCATTTTAATGATCGTCGGTCTTCCGTGTGGACACTGGTATGGATTCTCAAGTTTCATCAGTTCATCTAAGAGATGTTCCACCTCCATCAACGATACCCTCTGGTTTCCTTTGATCGACATCTTACATGCCATCGTTGCGATCTTACTTGCGATCACTTCAGTATCCATTATCCCGTTTTCCTGGCTCACAGCATCTAAAAGTTCCATAAATAAATCTCTTTCCCCAATTCCATAAAGATTTGCGGGAACTTCACGGATACAATATTCATTTCCACCAAAGGATTCTATCGTAAATCCTAAACCTGCGAATGCATCTTTGTATCTTTCTAATGCTTCTGCTTCCATCATGGAAACCGTTACTACCATTGGCGGCTCTAATCTCTGACTGTAGATTTCTTTTTCTTTAAAATTCTTCATCAGTCTTTCATAGTTCACCTTCTCATGTGCCGCATGCTGGTCCATAATGAATAACTGGTCTTCGTATTCGATCAGCCAGTAGGTCTTAAAGAGCTGTCCTAAGATCTTGCGGTCAGGTCTTGCCTGTACAGAAAAGACCGGATCTTCTCTTAATGTCATCTGGTTACTGCTTAATTCATCGGTCTTGTATTGCGGGAATTCTTTTTCTGTGTGTTGTAGTTTAAGCCTGCGTAGGTTGGTTTCTTTGCGGTTTGAGATGATTCGCTCTTTAAACGATCTTGTTTCATACCCTCAGGCTTTGCCCTATGTCCTATTGAATTTGCTACAATTGACGACTTTCAATCTGCTGCACACCTTGTCCTTGCTGATTCGTCTGACTTTGTCGCATCTGTGCAAAGTCTTTCATCGTCTGGTCCATCTTCTGAGTCTCTTCTTTCCTTCGATTTACCTCAAATGGCTCAGGCTTTTTCACTTCTTTTTGTTTTCGGCTGTTCTTTCTTCTTCGGTGTTTCTCTTAATACATCCTGCACCAGATCTTTCTGAAGTAACGCCTCCCTGACTGTATCCACAACCAGTTCATAAATCTCTCTTCCATTGCGAAATCGTATCTCCATCTTCGTCGGATGGACATTGACATCCAATAATTCCTGATTAATCTTAAAATCAAGACACACAAACGGATATCTATGTTTCATCGTAAAAGTACGATATCCTTCTTCAATCGACTTGTAAATGATCGAGCTTTTGATATATCTTCCATTGATAAAATAGCTCTCATAATTTCTGTTGCCTCTGGAAACATAAGGTTTTGCGACAAATCCTGTCACTTTGACATCTTCACTTTGTGCTTGTACAGGAATTAACGCTCCTGCCACATCTCTTCCATAGATATGATAAATGATATCTTTAACTTTTCCATTTCCAGAAGTATAAATCTTATTCTTGTTATTATGAATAAATTTGAAGGAGATTTCGGGATGGCTTAGGGCAATGTGTACCATCATCTGTTCCACATATCCTGCTTCGGTTGTCGCACTCTTTAAGAACTTTCTTCTTGCTGGTGTATTATAAAACAGATTCTTTACAAGAAATGTCGTTCCATCGGGTGCTCCGATGTCATCAAAAGCTTCTTCCTCTCCTCCATAGATCTTATAGGATACTCCACTAAAACTTCTGCTGTCTTTGTTACTAGTTCAACCTGTGCAACCGCACTGATACTTGATAATGCCTCTCCTCGAAATCCAAGAGAAGATACACTTAACAGATCTTCAACCGAACGGATCTTACTTGTTTGCATTGACGCAAAAATGACAGATCTTTACCTGATTCTTTTGGAATTCCGATTTCCATTATCTGTAACTCTTATTAACGTCATTCCGCCATCTTTGATCTCAACCGTGATCGCATTGGCATTGGCATCAACTGCATTTTCCACAAGTTCCTTTACAACAGAAGCTGGTCTCTCAATGACTTCTCCTGCTGCGATATTATCGATTGTCTTTTGATCCAGTAATTGTATCTTCGCCATAAATTACTCCTCGTTCTTTAACTTTTCCTGTAATACATACAGGTAATTTAATGCTTCCAGTGGTGTCATATCGGAAAGATCTTTTTCTCTTAGTTCTGCCATAAATGGATGTTCCATTGTTGGCTCATCACTTTCCCTGAAGAAGCTTAACTGTTCGGCCTCTCCATATGGCATGATGTCTTTAGCACCTGATGTCAGATCGTGTTCTTCCAGCTCTCTTGCGATCTCTTTTGCACGGTTGATCACTGCATCTGGTACTCCTGCAAGTTTCGCTACCTGAACTCCATAACTCTTGTCTGCACCGCCTTTTACGATCTTACGAAGGAATACGATATCGTCTCCCTGTTCTTTGACCGCAATACAGTAGTTATGTACACTGTCGATCTTACCTTCTAACTCTGTCAGTTCATGGTAATGTGTCGCAAACAGAGTTTTTGCACCAAGAAGCTTGGAATTACTGATATATTCCACAACTGCCCATGCAATAGACAGTCCGTCAAATGTACTGGTTCCTCGTCCAATCTCATCTAAGATCAGCAAGCTGTTTTTTGTCGCATTTCTTAAAATATTGGCAACTTCACTCATCTCAACCATAAATGTACTCTGTCCGGAAGCAAGATCATCAGATGCCCCGACTCTTGTAAAGATACGATCTACGATACCAATATTAGCTTTTGCCGCTGGTACAAAAGAACCAATCTGTGCCATTAACACGATCAGGCAACCTGCCTCATATAGGTTGATTTACCTGCCATGTTTGGTCCCGTGATGATCGCGACACGATTCTTCTTATTGTCAAGGTATGTGTCATTAGAAATGAACATATCATTTGGAATCACCTGTTCTACAACCGGGTGTCTTCCATCTTTGATATCAATCGTTCCTCTTACATTTAATTTTGGACGCACAAAATGATTGCGTTTCTGCGACATATGCAAAAGAGGCCATTGCATCAATCTGTGCGATCACATTGGCTGTTCTTGAGATTCTCTCCATCTCTCCTGCTAATGTTTCACGGATCGTAACATAAGTTTCATATTCTAATGCATACAGACGATCTTCAGATCCTAAGATCGTATCTGCCAGCTGGTTTAATTCTTCTGTTGTATATCGCTCAGAATTTGCCAGTGTCTGCTTACGAATATAATAATTGGGCACAAGATCTTTGTAAGAATTTGTTACATCCAAATAATACCCAAAAACTTTATTATATTTAATCTTCAGATTCTTGATTCCAGTTTTCTCTCGTTCTCTTTCCTCAAGTTCCATCAACCACTGTTTTCCTTCTGTTTTCGCACGTTTTAATTGATCAATATCATCTTTAAACCCTTCTTTGATGATTCCGCCTTCTTTGATCGCAAGCGTGGTTCTTCAATAATGGAATCTTCTAACAGATCATGAATATCTTCTAATGGGTCTAAATCTTCTCTTAACCCTGATAATAGCGGATCTTTACATTCTTCAAGAATCGTTTTGATCGCTGGTAAAGTTCCAATGATGTCTTAAATGCGATCATATCTCTTGGATTTGCTGTCTTATAACTTACTTTTGTCATCAGACGTTCCAGATCATAAATTGGATTTAAGTATTCTCTTAATTCTTCTCTCACAATCGTCTGATTCGTAAGTGTTGTGATTGCATCGTATCTCTCTTCGATCTTTTTCTTGTCAACCAATGGCTGCTCTACCATATTTCTTAACATTCTGGCTCCCATGGCTGTCTTTGTCTTATCTAATACCCATAAAGGAACCTTTTCTGTTTATCTCTTAATGTCTCGCACAGTTCTAATTTCTGCGGCTGGAACTGTCAATGATCATAAATTCACTTGTCTCATATGCATCAATATGCATCAAATGATCTAAGGAACTTTTCTGTGTCTCATGCAGATATCCAAGTAATGCACCAGTTGCGATCACTCCCATTGGATAATCCACAAGTCCAAGACCTTCTAAATTTCCTACTTTAAACTGACGTTTGATCCGTTCTTCTGCCTGTTCTTCATCAAAATGATATGGCTCAATGCTTGAGATCACGATAGACATCTTATCTTTTAAATAATCAAAATCCATGCCACTGATCAGGAATGCATCATTGCAAATGATCTCTGCCGGCTCGAATTTAAAGATCTCATCTCGTACCTTTGCTAAACTGTCCATGGAGGTTGTTCTGAAATCTCCTGTTGTGACATCAACAAATGAGATTCCATAGCTTCCATCACTTGCAAAGATACACATCAGATAATTATTCTTCTCATCATCAAGACTCTGCTGTGAAATATTCGTTCCAGGTGTTACGATACGCACGATCTCTCTCTTTACGATCCCTTTTGCCTGGCTTGGGTCTTCCACCTGCTCACAGATTCCGACTTTGTATCCTTTTTCTACTAATTTATTTAAATAAGAATCTACAGCGTGATAAGGAACGCCACACATTGGTGCGCGCTCCTCAAGTCCACAGTTCTTTCCTGTTAATGTAATCTCTAATTCTTTGGATGCCGTCAGTGCATCATCAAAGAACATCTCGTAGAAATCTCCGAGGCGGTAGAATAAGATACAATCCTTATTCTCTTCTTTGATCTGCATATACTGCTGCATCATCGGTGTAAGTTTTCCTTTTTTAGCCATGGATCTGTTCTCCCATATAATAGAAACCTTTTTCCTCAACTAATTTGACATCGGCCATTGTACCGATCTGTTCTTTGCATCCTCTGAAATGAACTAACAGGTTATTTTCCAATCTTCCTGTTAACATTCCTTCTTCGTGTGTATTTTCCTCTTCGATCAGACTCTCTCGATATCTCCTACTTTCTTCTTACAGTTCTTTGCTGATGTCTCTTTTAATAAGGCAAGAAGTCTATCAAAGCGGTCTTTGATGACATCTTTATCCACCTGATCCTCCATGCTTGCTGCTGGTGTTCCAGAACGTTTGGAATATACATATGTGTATGCACTGTCAAATCCGACTTCTCTTACAACATCTAATGTCTCTTCGAAGTCTTCTTCTGTCTCTCCAGGGAATCCTACGATAATATCTGTTGTAAATGATACTCCAGGGATTCTCTCCTGAATCTTCTTAGCTAATGCAATATACTGTTCTTTTGTATAGTGACGGTTCATCAATTTTAACAGACGGCTGCTACCTGACTGCATTGGAAGATGCATATGTTTACATACTTTCTTGCTTGTTGCCATCACTTCGATCAGCTCATCAGATAAATCCTTTGGATGTGGAGTCATAAAACGGATTCTTTCTAATCCTTCGACTTTTTCTACTTCTCTTAATAACTGGGCAAAAGACATTGGTTCCTCTAATGTCTTTCCGTAAGAGTTTACGTTCTGTCCAAGAAGCATAACCTCTTTGACTCCTTCTGATACTACCTGTTTTACTTCTTTAATGATATCTTCCGGCTTACGGCTTCTCTCTCTTCCTCTTACATATGGTACAATACAGTAACTACAGAAGTTATTACATCCATACATGATATTGACTCCACATTTGAATGAAAACTTACGGTCACTTGGAAGATCTTCCACAATCTGGTCTGTATTTTTCCAGATATCAACGATCATCCCCTTAGAATCAACTCTTGCTTTTAATAATTCAGCTAATTTGAAGATATTATGTGTTCCAAAATGATATCTACGAATTTATAACTTGTACGGATTTTCTCAATGACATGTTCTTCCTGCATCATACATCCACATAATCCGATCATCATCTGTGGATTTCTTTCTTTCATCTTCTTAACCTGTCCTAAGTGTCCATATAACTTTGTATTGGCATTTTCACGGACAGTACATGTATTAAAATTAAGAAGTCTGCATCTTCTGTCTCAACTTCTTCATATCCGATCGTTTCTAGGATTCCTAATAACTTTTCTGAATCTTTTTCATTCATCTGACAGCCAAATGTTGTTACATGGCATGTTAACTTACGTCCTAATTCTTCAGACTTTTTCTGAACCCATTTTTTCATTTCTTCCATATATTCGTACTGTCTTGACGACTCATTCTTTAACTGTTCCATTCTATTATTTCTCCTACTTTATCTAATTCATCTCTATTTTTACAGTATCTCTGATTATATCATGAATATTTGCTTAGACAAATATTAATTTGCTGGTTTGATGACGTAATCGAAACCACTACCGGATGTGTATGGAGAATGTTACTGGCTGTAAACTGATGTTTTCTCAGACAGAAGATGTGAAGTTTGAATATTTCTATCTCATACATGCAACTCTATCACAAATCAAAATTTTTCTTGTCACATTGCCTCGTATAAAGTAAAATATAAGTAATATTTATGTTAAGTTATTGTTAAAAAGGAGAAATGTTGTATGGACTATACTATCATACTTGCTCTGATGGGAGGCCTTGGCCTCTTTCTTTATGGAATGAAACTGATGAGCGATGGACTTGAGAAAGCTGCCGGTGCCAAACTTCGCCGGATTCTTGAAATATTTACTACAAACCGTTTGACCGGTATGTTAGTCGGTATCTTTTTACCGCAGTCATTCAGTCCTCCAGTGCTGCTACTGTTATGGTAGTAAGCTTTGTAAATGCTGGGCTTATGAACTTATCTCAGGCTGCCGGAGTTATCCTTGGTGCCAATATCGGTACTACTGTTACTTCTCAGCTTGTATCTTTTAATCTTTCTGAGATCGCACCTGTCTTTTTGATGGCTGGTGTTATCATGGTATTATTTATGAATAATCCTACGGTTCAGAAATTGGAGAAGTTGTTCTTGGATTTGGTGTTTTATTTATGGGATTAACTTCCATGTCAAGTGCTATGTCTGTGTTAAAAGATTCACCATTGATCACGTCTTATCTTCAGACACTTGATAACCATTTCCTTGGAGTTTTATTTGGATTTATCATGACTGCGATCTTACAGAGTTCTTCAGTCACTGTAAGTATCGTTTTGTTAATGGCCTCACAGGGATTATTAAGCCTTCCGATCTGTTTCTTTATTATCCTTGGATGTAATATGGGATCTTGTGTATCTGCATTACTTGCCAGCTTAAGTGGTAATAAGGGTGCGAAACGTGCTGCGATGATCCATTTCTTATTTAACGTATTTGGAAGTATCATCATCTTTACAGGACTTAGTATCGCACTTGAGCCTATTACTAACTTCTTCTTAAGTATTTCCGGTGGAAATCTTGGACGAAGTGTTGCAAATGCACATACAACATTTAAGATCATTGAAGTATTATTCATGTTCCCATGTACACCTTTAGTTGTTGCATTAACTGAGAAGATCATTCCTGGAGAAGATCAAAAAGTACATCATAATGAATTACAGTACATCACAGAGATTTCCTTAAAATCTCCTGCAACTATGATTCCTCAGGCTAAGAATGAATTAAAACGTATGGCAGATATGGCACAGGAGAATCTGGATCGTTCCATCAAAGGATTTTTAAATCAGTCTGATGAATATCTGAATAAGATTTATCACAGAGAAGAAGACATCAACAATGTCAGCCATGCGATTACAGATTATCTGGTAAAATCAAACCAGTTATCTTTGCCTTTGGCCGATCAGAAGATTTTAGGTTCCATGTTCTATGTAGTCAATGATATTGAACGAATTGGAGATCACGCAGAGAACTTTGCTGATTATACAAAGACCGAATTAAAACATAATACTGGTCTTACTGGCG
>ENA-OQDF01000908-OQDF01000908.1-human-gut-metagenome-genome-assembly--contig:-NODE-908-length-12331-cov-4.243035_pt1 | contig 12331 bp, 14 predicted proteins | sample MGYA00242769_ERZ504597 | MGnify/ENA primary metagenome ERZ504597 (study PRJEB26092, sample SAMD00036305) | human gut metagenome | host: Homo sapiens | study: EMG produced TPA metagenomics assembly of...
ACTTCATGCACTGGATGCGGAAATTCCGCATGGAATCGCAGTTGCCATTGACCGGATGAAAACACGTCCGGGAAAAAATCCAATCGTGGATATTGATGCGACAATTATCTGTGAAAGAGAATCTCACAAAGGAATTATCATCGGCAAACAGGGTGTGATGTTAAAGAAAATCGGAAGTAATGCAAGATATGAGATTGAGCGTATGCTGGAATCAAAAGTGAATCTGAAGCTTTGGGTAAAAGTAAAGAAAGACTGGAGAGACAGTGATTTCCTTATCAAGAACTTTGGTTACGATAAGAAGGAAATCTAAATAAAAAGACAGTCAGGAAACAGAGAGAATGAGTGATTTGATAACTGTGCAGGGAGTAGTGCTCTCTGCCATGCCTGTGGGAGAATATGACAAGCGGATCGTCCTTCTCACCAGAGAAAGAGGCAAGATTTCCGCGTTTGCAAAAGGAGCCCGCCGCCCAAACAGCCAGTTTCTGGCGGCGGCCAATCCTTTTGTGTTTGGAACCTTTGCCCTTTATGAGGGGCGTTCCAGTTATAATCTGAATCAGGTATCCATCAGTCATCATTTTGTGGAACTGGCAGGCGAACAGCTGGAATCTACTATGGATATTATTTTCTGGAACTGGCAGATTATTTCGGACAGGAGGGGATTGATGAGAAAGAATCTATGAACCTTCTGTATGTGACAGTGAAGGCACTTCTGAACCCGAATATTGATGACAGGCTGGTGAGGTGTATTTTTGAACTTCGTATGATGGCTGCACAGGGATTGTGTCCTTCACTGTTTCATTGTGTGTGCTGCGAAAGACAGCCTGTGGAGGGAGAAGAGCTTTTCTTTTCTCAGCAGAATCATGGTATTCTGGATAAAGCCTGTCTGGGACATGTAAATGATGCAAAGAGAATCTCAGCACCTGCATTATATGCCATGCAGTACATAGTAACTGCTTCTCTTGGGAAGCTTTATACATTTACTGTTACAGAAGAAGTACTTCATGAACTGGAACGTCATATCCATACCTATATTGCTGCGAACACTGAAAAACGGTTCAAAAGTCTGGAAATTCTGGAAATAATGAGCTGAGATACCTTGAAAAAGAAATCAGATACAGTTATAATAACGTTAATTGTAGCTGTTTATTACGTTAATCAAATAGCGGAATGGATTGTGAACCAAATTGCCTGACGGATATGAACAGTTACACGCATTTTATAAAAAGAACGAGGAGAATAGTCATGGAAAAACAATGGACAAAATCATTGCGCTGGCAAAGGCAAGAGGATTTGTTTACCCGGGTTCCGAAATCTATGGTGGTCTTGCAAACACATGGGATTACGGTAATCTTGGTGTAGAATTAAAGAATAACGTAAAACGTGCATGGTGGCAGAAATTTATTCAGGAATCCCCATACAATGTAGGTGTTGACTGTGCAATCCTGATGAACCCGCAGACATGGGTTGCATCCGGACATCTGGGAAGCTTCTCTGACCCGCTGATGGACTGTAAGGAATGTCATGAGCGTTTCCGCGCAGATAAGATCATCGAAGACTTCAGCCAGGAGAATGGCATTGAACTTGAGAGCTCTGTAGACGGATGGTCTCAGGAAGAGATGATGAACTTCATCAAAGATCACAATGTACCATGCCCTACATGCGGCAAACATAACTTTACAGATATCCGTCAGTTCAACCTGATGTTCAAGACATTCCAGGGTGTTACAGAGGATGCCAAGAATACAGTATACTTAAGACCTGAAACAGCACAGGGTATTTTCGTAAACTTCAAGAATGTTCAGAGAACATCACGTAAGAAAATCCCGTTTGGTATCGGTCAGATCGGTAAATCTTTCCGTAACGAGATCACACCGGGTAACTTCACATTCCGTACACGTGAGTTCGAGCAGATGGAGCTTGAATTCTTCTGTGAGCCGGATACAGACCTTGAATGGTTTGCATACTGGAAGAATTTCTGCCTGAACTGGTTATATTCTCTTGGATTAAAAGATGAAGAAGTTCGTTACCGTGATCATGACGCAGAAGAATTAAGCTTCTACAGCAAGGCTACCACAGACGTAGAGTTCCTGTTCCCGTTTGGATGGGGCGAGCTGTGGGGAATCGCTGACAGAACAGATTATGACCTGACTCAGCATCAGAATGTATCCGGACAGGATCTGACATATTTTGATGATGAGAAGAAGCAGAAATATATCCCATATGTAATCGAGCCGTCACTGGGTGCTGACCGTGTGGTACTTGCATTCCTGTGCAGCGCATATGATGAGGAAGTTCTGGATGCAGAGAAGAATGACGTTCGTACTGTCCTTCATTTCCATCCGGCACTTGCACCTGTTAAGATCGGTGTGCTTCCTCTTTCCAAGAAGCTTAATGAGGGTGCAGAGAAGATCTATCAGCAGTTAAGCAAGAAATATAACTGTGAATATGATGATCGTGGAAACATTGGTAAACGTTACAGAAGACAGGATGAGATCGGTACTCCGTTCTGTGTAACTTATGACTTTGAGTCCGAAAATGACGGAGCAGTTACAATCCGCGATCGTGATACTATGGAGCAGGTTCGTGTGAAGATTGATGAACTGGATGCATATTTTGCGGATAAATTTACATTTTAACTGAAAAAACAGCAAAGGAGCTGTATCGGATGGGAAGCCGGGTACTCTTTTGCTGTTTTTTATTACAAAATACAGATTATAAAAATTCGACATCAAAAGTTATCAAAATAATTTTTGCTTGTGTAAATATTCATTTTTTAGTATAATGTGCGATAATAACATGAAAAGGAGGCAATAAAAATGAGCGAAAAGAAAAAGAGTGGCGGAGCCTTACTTGGCGCAGCGTTTCTGATGGCCACATCTGCAATCGGACCAGGATTCCTGACACAGACAGCAACCTTTACCGGACAGTATCAGGAAAGTTTTGGATTTGTTATCCTGGTTTCCGTAATCCTTGCAGCCATTGCACAGCTGAATATCTGGCGTGTGCTTTGTGTGACCGGACTTCGTGGTCAGGATGTTTCCAATAAGGTACTTCCGGGACTGGGATATCTGGTATCTATACTGATCGTATTCGGTGGTCTGGTATTTAATATCGGAAACGTAGGTGGCGGAGCACTTGGTTTTAACACATTGCTTGGAATACCTACCAAAGTTGGTTACATACTGGCAGGTCTTTTGGCAATCCTGGTATTTGTGCTGAAAAATGCCAAAAGTGCCATGGATACTATTACCAAGGTACTGGGTGCCATTATGATTATCGTAATCTTTGTTGTGATCATTGTGGTAAAACCACCGGTAGGAAGTGCATTGAAGAATACATTTGTACCGGAAGCCGGTGCCACAAATCTGATTCCTGCAATCCTTACACTTTTGGGAGGTACTGTTGGAGGATATATCACTTTCTCCGGCGCACATCGTCTGATTGATGCAGGAATTACAGGCGAGAAGAACCTGAAAGAGATCAACAAGAGTTCTGTTATGGGTATGATCATTGCTACGATTGTTCGTATTTTCCTGTTTCTGGCTGTTCTGGGCGTTGTTGTCAAGGGCGTAACACTGGATGCTGCAAATCCTGCAGCAGACGCCTTCAAGCAGGGGGCTGGTGAAATCGGATACCGTTTTGCAGGTCTGGTTCTTCTGTGCGCAGCAATCACATCCATTATCGGTGCAGCTTATACTTCAGTTTCCTTCCTGAAGACTTTCAGCAAGTCTATCGAGGAAAATGAAAATAAAGTGATCATCGGATTTATCATTATTTCTACAGCTATTATGTTTATCCTTGGAAATCCGGCAGTACTTCTTGTACTTGCAGGTGCTGTGAATGGTCTGATCCTTCCGATCACCCTGGCAATCTGTCTGATCGCTGCACATAAGAAATCTATTATGGGAGAGAATTATCATCATCCGGTAGTACTTACCATTCTTGGAGTGATCGTGGTAATTCTTACAGCATACCTCGGTGTGACTACATTTGTATCTAAGATCGGTACATTGTTATAATTGAGGAAAATGTATCCGGTTTTCAGACTGGAGAGTATGTCAAAAAGGTGTGATCGTCCAGGTTACACCTTTTGGTTCATTAACAGCCATGTGATGCAGAAAGAAGCAGATAAAAAGACATGGCGAAAAGATTAAGAAAAGAGGAGCAGATTATGCCGGACATTAGAATTTTAACAGAAGGTGATTCTTCTGTTCTGGTTGAATTTGGCAAAGAGATCAGTCCGGAGATCAACCGGAAGATCACTGCCACTGTACAGCTTATGAAAGAACAGCATATAGAGGGAGTTGTAGATATGATCCCTGCGTTCTGTTCTTTGCTGGTTAATTATGACCCGCGTGTGATTTCCTACGATGACCTGAAAAAAAGACTGGAAATTCTGTTAAAGATGGAAGTTACAGCAGGTGAAGGATGCAGAAAAGTTTATGAGATTCCTGTATGCTATGGAGGAGAATATGGTCCGGATATTGAGAATATTGCAGAACATGCCGGACTTTCCGTAGAGGAAGTAATAAAGATTCATTCTTCCAGAGATTACCTGATCTATATGCTTGGTTTTCTTCCGGGCTTTTGTTATCTGGGCGGGCTGGATGAAAGGATCCATACACCCCGTCTTGCAAATCCCAGAATCAAGATCAATGCAGGAAGTGTGGGAATCGGTGGTTCCCAGACAGGGATTTATCCTCTGGATTCTCCGGGAGGATGGCAGCTGATGGGAATGACACCTGTAAAAACCTATGATCCGGACCGTGAAATCCCGATTCTGGTAGAGGCAGGAGATTATATCCGTTTTGTACCGATCGATGAAGATGAGTACAAACGGATCAGAGAATTAGTAGAACGTGGCGAATACCAGTGCACCGTTCATGAGGAGGCATAAAATGGGAATTCGTATATTAAAAGGCGGAATGATGACAACGGTTCAGGATCTGGGGCGTTATGGATATCAGAGTCAGGGATTCAGTGTGGCAGGAGTCATGGATGTCCGTTCATTCAAAATAGCCAATCTTCTTCTGGATAATCCGGAGAATGAGGCAGTATTGGAAATAACGCTGATAGGCCCAACCCTTGAATTTACATCAGCTACTATCATTGCAATCACAGGCGGAGATTTCCAGCCAACCATTAATGGAGAGCCGGCTCCCATGTATACAGCCCTGTATATGAATAAGGGAGATGTACTGAAATTTGGAAGCGCCAGAACGGGAAGCAGAGGTTATATTGCTTTTTCCAGTTATCTGGATATTCCGGTAGTGATGGGAAGCCGATGCACCAATTTAAAGAGTGGTCTGGGCGGATTTAAGGGAAGAAAACTGGAAGCGGACGATTATATCGGATTTCGTATTAAGAGACGTTATCTGCCGTTTTTCCTTTCCCGAAAGCTTGATATGGATGAGTTTGATCAGACAGAAGCAACACTGCGGGTAGTAATGGGACCGCAGGATGGTATGTTCAGCAAACAGGGCATCCAGACTTTCCTGGGCAGTGAGTATACAGTGACAAATGAATTTGACCGTATGGGCTGCAGGCTGGAGGGACCGTTTATTGCTCCTAAGAAGACTTCGGATATTATTTCCGACGGAATCGCATTTGGGGCTATACAGGTACCTTCCCATGGTAAACCTATCATTCTGCTGGCTGACCGTCAGACAACGGGCGGTTATGGGAAAATTGCCACAGTGGCATCTGTGGATATTCCCAAGCTGGTACAGAGAAAAACAGATGATAAGATACATTTCAAGGCAATTACCGTACAGGAGGCTCAGGCTCTTTATGTTGAGGAAATGAAAGAACTTGACGGACTGAGAAAGATCATTCATCAGCCATGTAAAGAGGTTCTGGATTGCCGTCTGGTGGCAAAGAGACTGCGCAAGCTGTTTGAAGAATAACCGTAAAAAATAATATAAAATAGACAGAAAGGATAATGTTCGATGGATTTAGAGAAGATTGAAGGACTGGTAAAGATTATTGAGGATTCATCCCTTAATGAATTCACATATAAGGACAAGGATGTAAAGATTACAATGAGCAAGCTGGATCATCCTCCTGTAGTTGCAGCGGGAGTTCCTGTGGCTGCATCTGCACCTGTGAATACAATTGTGGAAAAAGCCGAGGAAGAAGAGGAGGAAAGTCTGTTTATCACTTCTCCTATCGTAGGAACCTTCTATTCTGCAGCTGCTCCGGATGTACCTGCTTTTGTAAAGGTGGGAGATCAGGTAAAAGCAGGACAGACAGTCTGCATTCTGGAAGCTATGAAGCTTATGAATGAGATCCAGAGTGACTATGACTGTGAGATTGAAGCAGTTCTGGTAAGTAATGAACAGAAAGTAGAATATGGACAGCCTCTGTTCCGTGTTAAGAGACTGTAGGATAAGGAGGCTTTCATATTGTTTAATAAAATTTTGATCGCCAACCGTGGGGAGATTGCAGTTCGGATCATACGTGCCTGCAGGAATCTGGGGATCCGAAGTGTAGCTGTTTATTCAAAAGAAGATGCTAAGAGCCTTCATGTACAGCTGGCAGACCAGCGTATCTGTATCGGAGAAGGTCCTGCCAGAAACAGCTACCTGAACATGGACCGGATCATTGCTGCAGCAGAAAATATGGGAGCAGATGCTATCCATCCCGGTTTTGGCTTTCTTTCAGAAAACAGTGAGTTTGTCCGCAAATGCAAAGAAAACGGAATTACCTTTATCGGACCGGATGCGGATGTGATCGATAAGATGGGAAATAAATCCCATGCCCGTAAAACCATGATGGATGCCGGGGTACCGGTTGTACCGGGAACAAAGGAACCTGTATACGATGCAGAAACAGGTAAAAAACTGGCTGAAGAGATTGGATATCCGGTTATGATCAAGGCTTCCTCAGGCGGTGGTGGCAAGGGAATGCGTGTAGCTGCCAATGAGGATGAATTTGAATTTCAGTTTAATATGGCACAGAGAGAATCAGCCAATGCTTTTGGGGATGATACCATGTACATTGAACGTTTTGTAGAAAATCCCCGACATGTGGAGATCCAGATTATGGCAGACAGTCATGGAAATGTGGTGGCACTGGGAGAACGTGACTGTTCGGTACAGAGAAATCATCAGAAGCTGATCGAGGAATCCCCTTCCCCTGCCATTGATGAAGAAACCCGCAGGAAAATGAATGAATATGCAGTTCTTGCTGCGAAAACAGTAGGTTATACCAATGCAGGAACTATTGAATTTATCGTAGACCCCAAAGGCAACTTCTATTTCATGGAAATGAATACCAGAATCCAGGTGGAGCATGGAGTAACAGAGATGGTTACAGGCACAGATCTGATCATTGAGCAGATTCGTGTGGCTATGGGAGAGGAGTTAAGCTTTAAACAGGAAGATATCCGAATTAAAGGACATGCTATTGAATGCCGTATCAACGCAGAGATTCCTGAGAAAAATTTCATGCCAAGTCCCGGAGTAGTACAGCATATGCATCTTCCGGCAGGCAACGGAGTCCGGGTGGATACTGCCCTTTATACAGGCTATAAGATTCCGTCAGAGTATGATTCCATGATTGCGAAGGTAATCGTTCATGCACCTGACAGAGAGGCTGCCCTGCAGAAAATGCGCTCTGCGCTGGATGAGATGGTGGTCATGGGTGTGGAGACAAACCTTGATTTCCAGTATCAGATTATGAAGAATCAGGTATTCTGCGACGGAAAGGCAGATACGGGATTTATAGAAAATGTGCTGAAAATCAAAGGATGATAAATAAAAAAGAGGTAAGATGAATGTATACAGTAGATTTAAACAGTGATCTGGGAGAAAGTTTTGGAAACTATAAAATCGGTAATGATGATAAGATCATTCCGCTGATCTCCTCTGCAAATGTAGCCTGCGGTTATCATGCTTCAGATCCGGTAGTTATGGGAAATACGCTGGCAATGGCAAAGGAAGCGGGAATCCGTATAGGAGCACATCCGGGTTTTCCTGATCTGATGGGCTTCGGAAGAAGAAATCTGAGTGTTTCTCCTGCAGAGGCAAAAGCTATGTGCTCTATCAGCTGGGTGCACTGGATGCATTCTGCAGAGTAACCGGTGTAAAAATGCAGCATGTAAAGCCTCATGGAGCCTTATATAATATGGCTGCAGAGGACTATGCCCTTTCTACTGCGATCTGTGAGGCAATCAAAGAATTTGACAGCAGTCTGATCGTACTTGCTCTTTCCGGCGGACAGCTGGCAAAGGCTGCTCAGGATATGGGCCTGCGTACAGCTATGGAGGTTTTTGCAGACCGCGCCTATGAAGAAGATGGTACTCTGGTAAACAGACGTAAGGAAGGTGCTGTGATCACTGATGAAAATGAGGCTATTGTCAGGGTGATCCGTATGGTCAAAGAGAAAAAGATTACTGCAATTACAGGAAAAGATATTGATATTCAGGCAGATTCTGTCTGCGTTCATGGAGACGGAGCCAAGCTCTGGCGTTTGTGGAAAAAATCAGAGAGGCTTTTGTAAAAGAAGGAATCCAGATCCGTTCTCTGGATGAGTTTGTAAAATAAAAGAAATTTAGAAACAACTGTTAAAAGGACTGAAGTAAAGAGGCTGTGGCACAGATTTTCTGATTGCCACAGCCTTGTTGCTGTTTTACAGCTTGCAGCGGTCCTTCTACTGATGCTTCAGATTCAACCCCTGCTGTTTTGCAAGTGAAGTGATAATCTCAATACAGTTATCGTATCCAAGGGTTCCGGTATCCAGACACAGGTCATAATCGTGATAAGTGCCAAGCTCATGTTTTGTATAGGTTTTGAAATAGGTTTCACGCAGGTTGTCCATTTTTGTGAGATATTTCCTGGGATCTTCCTTTCCGTTTAAGCCTAATTTCTGAATATGTTCTGTGCGGAGATTCACATCTGCATGAAGGAAAATATCCAGACTGGGAATACCGGCATTTCGCAGGATAAGATTGGAACAGCGGCCGATAATAATACAGTCCTGTTCTGCTGCGAACTGAAGGATCAGCTCTTTCTGAGCCTGGTAAATAGCATCATGGGAACTGAAATAACCTGCAGAGTTATTCAGAATGTTGTCCAGAAGTCTGGCGCTGCGGCTCAGATTTTCACCCTCACGATCAATATCCTCCTGGGAATATCCGCTTCTGGCAGCAGCCTGTTTTGCAAAATCCCGATCGTAATATGGGATACCAAGCCTTTCTGAAACTACTCTTGCAATACTGTGTCCCCCGGCACCAAACTCCCGGCTGATTGTGATGACAGGGTATTTTCTTTCGGACATAATAGATACCTCCATTGGGTTGTTATTTATTTTGTTATCCATGTTTTTACTTTATTGTAACGTTTTTTGTAAGATTATTCAATAAAGATTATCATTTTTTGAAAAAATATGTTATAATTCAAAATATTATGTACCCGAAGGAGATGGATTTATGAGAAACAAAGAGCTTTTCAGAGGCAGGAGAAAAGCTGGCAGGATTGTTGGCCTTGTTTTGACTCTTGCACTTGCAGTCAGCCTTCTGAGCGGCTGCGGACAAAGTAAAGAACGTCTGACGTTCGGTACCGGCGGTACGGCGGGAACGTATTATTCCTACGGTGGTGTACTGGCCCAGTATATTACCAATAATACAAATGTAAAGGTTACAGCGGTTTCTACAGGTGGTTCCAAAGCGAACCTGCAGTCAGTACAGGACGGAGATTTCCAGCTTGGATTTGTCCAGTCAGATGTAATGGCCTATGCATGGGACGGCGTAAGAGCATTTGAACAGGACGGTGCAACCCATGATTTCAGGACTCTGGGCGGCCTGTATGCAGAGACTGTCCAGCTGTTTACCATGGATCCTGACATTAAGACAGTGGAAGATCTGAAGGGCAAGAGCGTATCTATCGGTGCGGCAAACTCCGGTGTATATTTCAATGCTCTGGATGTTTTAAATGCAGGTGGCATTACCCTGGATGATATCCGTCCCCAGTATCTGTCTTTTGAGGACAGCAAGGAATCTTTGAAGGATGGAAAAATTGATGCTGCGTTTATTGTTGCAGGTGCACCTACAACAGCTATCACAGAGCTTGCAACTACCAATGGTGTCTATATGATCAATATTGATGGCGCGATCAGGGATTCGATCCTGAGTGACTGTCCATATTATACATCCTACCAGATTCCGGCAGGAACCTATCCGGGACAGGATGAGCCTGTAGAAACCATCACAGTCAAGGCGACGATCGTAGTGTCCGAATCTCTGGATGAGGATACAGTTTATGATATGACTGCGGCAATTTTTGACCATGCAGACGAGATTTCTGCTGAGAATGCAAAAGGAGCGGAGCTTTCTCTGGAAAACGCTACTTCCGGTATGACCATTCCTTTCCATAAGGGTGCGGCACGTTATTATGCAGAGCATGGAATTACAGTGGATACGAAAGGGGAATAGTCAGGATGAAAGATAATAAGATAAAAAAGTAAACACATCCCCGGAAGGGCAGGCTGGTTCTGAGAACATGAGCACAGCAGATGTAGATGCAGTAATGAAGAAATATGACCGCGAATCAAACGTTCGTGTGTGGACCGGTAAATATAAGCTGGCTGTACGTGGCCTGCTGGTTGCCTTTTCTCTGTGGTGTATCTATGTTACCTTATTTGCCACCTTCCTGGAGGAAATCCGACTGACTTCTTTTCTGGGGCTGATCATTCTTATTGGATTTCTTACCTATCCGGCGAAAAAAGGAGATATCAGAGAAAACTACATGCCGATTGGCGATATTATTTTTATGATCGCAGGCACAGGTGCTTTTCTGTATTTTACTTTTTCTGCAAATCAGATCATCAATCAGGGTACCAGATTTGCCCCTTATCAGATTGTGATCGGTATTATCGGTATTGCTGCACTGATCGAGCTTACCAGACGATGCGTGGGCCTGCCGATCCTGTTTGTGGCAGGTTTTTTCCTGATCTATGCACTGGCTGTAGGGCTTACCAATCCGGCATTTTGGGGAAGAGTGAAATTCCTGGTGCGGAATCTTTTCTACACAAAAGAGGGTATTTTCTCCACACCTGTAAATGTATGCTCTAAATATATTGTGGTATTTATTATTTTCGGTGCGTTTCTGGAGAGAACAGGAATCTCCAACTTCTTTATTCAGCTGGCTAACTGCATTGCAGGAAAATATGCAGGTGGACCGGCCAAGGTAGCGGTTATCAGTTCTGCACTCTGTGGAATGGTATCCGGTTCCTCTGTAGGTAACACAGTAACAACCGGTTCTGTTACAATCCCGATGATGAAGGACACAGGCTACAAACCGGAATTTGCCGGAGCAGTAGAAGCTGCTTCTTCCACAGGTGGACAGATCATGCCTCCGATCATGGGAGCTGCCGCATTCCTTATGGCAGATTTTGTGGGTGTACCGTACTCCAACATTATTGTCAGGGCGATTCTGCCGGCATTGTTGTACTTTACAGGAATCTTTATTTCTGTACATCTGGAAGCAAAGAAATTAGGACTTTCCGGAATTCCGAAGGAAAAACTTCCGGTATTTAAGCTTCTGATCCGTAAAATCTATCTGTTATTACCTCTGGTCATGCTGGTAATCTGGGTGTCCGGAAACTATATGACCATGCAGAAGGCTGCCAGCTATGCAATCGTTCTTTCTGTTATCGTAAGTCTTTTTGACAAAGAAAACAGAATCAGTGTTACCAAATGTATTGATGCGCTGGAAGCAGGAGGAAGAGGTGTTATCTCCGTAGCAGTAGCCTGCGGTGTTGCAGGAATCATTCCGGTTCCATCACCATGACAGGACTTGCCAATGACCTGATCAACGGAATCATCAGTGTTGCAAACGGAAAACTGATCATCGCACTGCTTCTGACTATGCTGTGCTGTATCGTACTTGGTATGGGTGTACCTACCACTGCCAATTACTGTATCATGGCAGCAACCTGTGCTCCGATCCTGGTACGTATGGGAGTACCTACACTGGCAGCTCATTTCTTTGTATTTTACTTTGGTATTGTTGCAGATATCACACCGCCGGTAGCGCTGGCTGCTACGCAGGTTCAGCCATAGCGAAGGCCAATCCGATGAAGACTGCATTTACAGCCTCCAGGCTGGCTATCGCAGTATTTATCGTACCTTATGTATTCTGCTTCAATCCGGCAATGCTGCTGATCGATACCACACCGCTTAAGGTTGTTCAGATCTTTATCACCTCACTGATCGGTGTGTTTGGATTGTCCTCCTCACTGGAAGCTTCCTGTCAGTGAAAATGTCTGTACCGGTTCGTGTCTTAATGGCAGCAGGCGGACTGATGCTGATCGATCCGTCACTGATGACTGA
>ENA-OQDF01000911-OQDF01000911.1-human-gut-metagenome-genome-assembly--contig:-NODE-911-length-12307-cov-2.208539_pt1 | contig 12307 bp, 11 predicted proteins | sample MGYA00242769_ERZ504597 | MGnify/ENA primary metagenome ERZ504597 (study PRJEB26092, sample SAMD00036305) | human gut metagenome | host: Homo sapiens | study: EMG produced TPA metagenomics assembly of...
CCTTGATCGAAGCCTCGGGAAGGTAGAAACGCTGTTTCTTGTCACAATCCTCTCCGTTACGGCCGTAATGAGACGTTTCTCGTCGCTTTTTACTTGGATCGAACTGATTTTCGCTGTTTCCGTAACCGTTCCCTCCTGCGGGAGACCTTTGATCGTGAAATCTCCTGTCACGCCTTCTATGCTAGATATCTCGAAACGGATCGACAAGTCGCCGGCGGCTTGCAAGGTATGCTCAACAGGCGTCAGTATTTGCACGCCCGTCTTCTCACCATAGACCAAGGCGGTCGGGTAGACCCCGATGGGGAGGCGTTGCTCGGCTACTTCCAAATTCGTCGTGATGTTGGTTATCAAGACAGGGATGACCAGCAGGTCATTGCGGCGTACGAAGTCGAAGCCCGTGAGGTGCTCCGTACGAGGGCGGCCTTCGATCTCTACACCGAGGTGGATGCCACCGCCGTTCTCTCCGACGGCTGCATTGGTCTCAGGAATGTAGCGAATATAAGCTCGTTTACTACCGTTCTCGCCGTCCACAGGTTTGGCTTGTATTTCTTTTTCATTATCACCGGGTTTGATAGATTCAGTATAAAGATCCTCTAGACTTACTACAGGAGGATTCGCATCTTTCGGAAAAGATGGAGCCAAAGGCTCTTCCAAGTCCTTGTTATCCTTAAACTCCAAATAATTCTCATTTCCCCAAGGCAAGAGCCAGATCGGCAGGCTTCCCTTGCGGAGGTTCATGATGTCCAATTGGTTTACGGTTATGGATTTATCTAAGTTATTGGTTATCTCCACTTGCACCTTGCCGATCATGCGGATCAAGGGAATCTCGAATTTGTTCTCTGCCGGAGCGGGCAATACCGTATGCTTTTGGGCGTAGCTGCTCATAGGAATACGCTTTCGAGACGCTTCCTCGCCTCCGAATTTACCTTTTTTCTCCTCATTCCTTGTATCAATACTCGTTCCCGAGTCCAATATCTTCACCTCCGACAGTTCCGCCAAGGAATGGGCTTCGGTAATTTTTTGATACAACGATGTACCGTCTTCCAACGATTGTAAATTGGCGAACGCATAAAAATGGTATGTGCCAAAGGGTAGTTTCATCTCCACCGTAGTACGAGAATCCTCATTACTGATATCCGGAGTCCATGTTCCATCTTTGCCGGATATATATCCGGCCAAATCCGCATTCTCATCATAGGCCACCACCAGCCAGTTCGTGATGTCTCGCTCGTATTCTTCATCTTTTGCCCAGAAATCCGTCTCAGTAGTTTCATCCGCCTTCGTCATCATCCCTCCGGCCTTCGTCTGCGGCGGGCGTACCGAACGGGATGTCCGCAAAGTGATAGTTACAACACAATGGTTCGGGTCGTCATCCGGGAGATCGCCCCCCGGTCTTCACCACAAGCCATAAAAAGCCAACAGAGGCAAAGACCAGCGGCGACCGCCGTCAATCGGTTATATATGGTATAGCGTCTCATCATTAGCGATATTTAATAAATCTCTGTTTACAATATGCCATCGTTGATACGAATCACCCAATCCTTCACCTGTATCTTGAAGCAGGCGTACCCCACGATCATAGGGTCTTCCGGATCGGGACCATCGGGATTATCCGGGTTATCCGGATTGTCAGGATTATCAGGTCCCGGAGGATCCGGAGGCGTAGGCTTATCCGGACAATCGGGGCATACCTTCGGTGTAAGGAAGAAGATGATAGAATACTCGTCCTGCCGGTCCAGATACTCCTGCGGGGAGATACGGTGCCCCTCCATCTTGGTGAGAAGGAGGTAATCGTTGAGGTTCACGTTCAGCACATCCTTCTCCCATCCGTGATGACGGATGATGAGGCGGTAGTTACGGCCCGCCATCAGGCGCATGGTGTTCATCTCGGCCACGGCCACGTATTGCCCGCCTACGGTAGCGCCGGGGGTCGGGTCGGCTCCCAACTCCACGTTCTCCGTATAATAAGGCAGGTAGTGGATGGTGGGATCTTGCAGCAGGGAATTGTCGTAATCCATATACCCGTTGTCGGCCACGATCCGGAAGGAGAAGTTGTTCACGTCCATGTCCTCACCCATCACGTTTTGCAGCACGACCCGCAGCTTGTTGGTATTCTTGGCGAGTGAGATGGTGTCGGCCTCGGGCATGTCGCGCGTCACGGTGAAGGTATCGAGGCTATGCCAAAGCGGGCGCAGCTCGTTGGGCTGTGTCGTATTGGCCTCGCGCAAGGTACGTACTTGACGTCTTGCGCCCTCTCGACAGCCTGCGACGTCTCGGCAGGGTCGTTCCATGCGTAACTGCCCTTGTCCAGTCCGGCCCAAGTGACTACCTGATAGGTACCCGGCTCCATGTCGAGGGCGATGGAGTTCCGCTCGTCCAGCTCGCTCTTCTCGATCCGCCGCTGGAAAAGGAAGTTCCCTTCTTGGTCGCAGAGAAGAGCGTAACGAAGTCTACCTCATGCTGGAAAGCGTCGGCGAATTTCATATTATAGTCGTACTTGAAATACAGGCGGAACTCGCAAAGCGGCAGCGAGTCGTCGTGTATCCAATCGCAAGCGTATAGCCCCACGGACAAGGCGGCTATGCCAATCAACTGTTTGCAGGTATGAAATAAACGGTTCATAATCATTTTATTAAGATACACAGTAATCCTCCGCCCGTACTACCGGAGATGGAGGTAAACCATGATGCCCATTATAAGGTTTTTATGATGGGCATCGTAAGGTTGCTTGGATGGGCAGCATAAAGTGCTTACAATGCCCATCGTAAGAATCCCCCGAAGGGTAAAGTTATAGGATAATGTCTTTGTTCGTACGTTTTACCCAATCCTTCACGTAGATAGTCACGTCGATAGTGACATCATCACTCTCATCGGGCGTACCGGGATCATCCTTACCCGGGGTATAAGGTAACGGATCGCCCAAGCCACGAATACCTTTCACATACAACTGGTACACGTTATTGCGTACGATACAGAATTCCATCACGCCCATCAGACCATCGTTTCCGTTATCGTTATGACGGATCCAAAACTTGTGATAGCTTCTTCCGCTTTTGTATAGGGAAACATTATAGTATTGGTATAAATTGCCGATCTGCTCTGAGCTGAATTGAGATACAGGGGTAATATTAGAAGGAAGATGCGAAGCTTGTCTCCTAAAAGCCGCATAAGTCAATTTCTGTTTAAGATCCTCATCAAGAGTTGCTTTACCAGTCAAAATCCCATCCAAATATTCCTTAAACGCGCTTTCTAATCCATTTTGAGAAGACATATCTTGAACCGCCTTCTTCACAGCATTGACATCCGCAGTTATATCGTCCCAACCATCCATAAAGCCTTTCAATAAATTTTTCTTGTCGTTTTCCAAATTGAACGCACGGGCGGCAACGCTCTTCACATCTTTATAAACAAGACGTGACACAGAACCATTACTATTATAATGAGCTGCGGAAAGAAACGTTTTATCACCATTAGGCAAATTCACAGACTTGATCTCCCCATTTTCATAGGAACTCACCTTAAAGTCGTTACTCGGAGTAAATTCAGACTCGAAGATTACACCAGTAGTATAGCCATGTACCTGCGAGTTCAGATCCAACGTATTTTCCTTGGTATAAACAACCGGGTAATATGTCCGACTATCACCACTTACTTCCTGTGTATAGTTTAATCCAGAAGTAGGCATAGACACCATCTTATCCAAGTTATTCAAATCAGTTGAATTGCTCGGATTAAAATAATTGACATATGAATCTTTAAATTGATCCCAAGAAGAACTTTCCCCTTCCGGCAATTTCTTTTCCCGGATCTTCGGATCTAACACATAATTGTACGATCCGGCACCAGTGTCATTATTCTTCCATATCCATTTCTCATCACCTAAATATCGAACAGGATCGTTGGTACCATCTGCCGGCAATACCGCATTAGCACCATAGTTATACTGTACCGTAGGAGAAACTTGCTTAAAAAGATAACTTTCGCCCTTCCACTGATTCACTACCTTATACCTCTTCAACGTGAACGTACCCTTATTCTTTACAGGAGAAGTTCCCGGTATATTAGTCAGATCTAAATTCGAGGAGTATGCCAAATCAATACGAGCGGCTAAACGTTCTACGAACACCGTTGTCCGAGCCGGATATGTCTCATCCATATTCGCAGCAGAAAGTTCAACGATAGAACTGCCGTTAGAAGGAATAGCACCACTTATCATCTTATGTGTAGACATTACAAAATGATGGTACTCCGCCATATTACTAGCAGGAGTCCACAATGCCCTATCGTTTGCGGCAACTCTATCGCGCAAGTCTGCCAACGTACTAATACCAGTCAACCTTCCTCCCGCATTAATAACGGCAAATACCTGATAATTGCTCTTATCTTGTGTCAGAGGATTCTTCATGGTTACTTTCATCGTAACCTTTCCGTCACCATGACCAGGCTCAGTTCCACCTAAACTCGCATCAATACCTTCCAGATTCGAATAATAACCTTGGCCTGCGATCTGTATACTACTACCATTGTCAGTATTTAGTAACTCTAGCTGATTGCCATCCCCCAAAGACTCTTCATCTGTTGGCACCAAGAATATATTAACATCATATACCATACCCTCCTTAGAGCCGGAAAGCTCACCAAGAGAACCATTACCATCCTCGCCCCAACCGGCTCCCCCCTGATTAGGATTAGAAGGAGTAGTATCTGCTTTCGTTAGCGTTCCTTGCGAAACCGTAGAGACGTTCACCGTCATATAGACCTTCTCGCCATCCTCTTCCGCCCCGGTGTTATTTTTTCCGTTGTCGAGATCATCGGAACAACCGGCCGCCAATAAAAGTGCCGTTGCCATCGCTACGTACCATTTTTCTTTTTCATAATATTAAAATTTTTGTCTGTTATCTTATCCTATTTTTACTCTTGCCGTTTCTCTGCGATCTGCCTCAAGTTCTCCTCCACCTGCGAGGCCATGGAAGGATTGTCCGACAACTTACCCAGCAGGGCCTCCGCCTCGTCCAAGCGGTTCTCCAGCATGGCGATGGCCGCCTCCGCCAAGGTACGCTCCGCGGAATTGGAAGTCTTCGCCAAATAACGGCGGGCCGATTCCAAGCGACCCGCGTCGATCGCCGTAAGGGCGGCGTTCAGATTCGACACCGGATCCTCCGGATACATACGCACGGCAATCTCGAAGACCTCGCGGTAAGCGTCGCTACCCGGTTCCATCGTCTGCGCCACCTGAAACATCTCGTTTAGACTCAACTGCCTGGGGTCCGAATAGATCAACTCACGGGCCTCCTCTACCGTAAACGAACGGATCGTATAACGCACCGCGTAATCCGAATGGCGCAAGGCGGGATAAATATCACGCAAGAGTACCCGATACGAGGCCCCCCCGTTCAACGCCTTTAGCTTCGCCTCGCGGCGGTCGTAATCCTTCGGCTCGTCCGCACGGATGATGGCCAGCAACTCCTCCTTGTCCGCAAGCGAGGAGTTCTCCACCCGTTTCTCCAATCCGGCCCAGTCCTCCGGCTCGAAATCCACCGTGAAACGGGCCTGCTCAAAGTGGTAAAGGCCCTTCACGTATTCGATCAACGCCTTGGCGCGGTGCTCGGCCAGATAAGTGTTATGCTTATAGGTACCTTCCGGCGATGCGAAACCCTTGATATATACCTCCGTGATGGTAGCGTAAGGATCATCCTTCACCGACGAGACGGTCTCGAGGATCTTGCGCAACTCCGAGGGATTGTCGCGATACTCGGGATATATCTCCGTGCGGTTTACCGGGAAGTCGAGGAAGGCGCTTCCTTCCTTCACACGCTCTTTCACACGCTCTGCCTCCGGCGTGACGTAGGCCAAAAGCGGCCGCAATACCACAGGCTCTGCGATTCGGATCGGGAAAAGCGGTGACTTATCATTACTCAACGCCTCCCAGCCGCAACCGCAAAAATCGGCTACCAGCGACACCTCCGAACGCTCCATCCACTTAACGAAAGGAATGGAGGCATGGTAATCGAACGTCTGCTCCTTCCCATTGTGACGGCGTAAGACAAACTCCCCGTTCGCCGTCGCATCACGCTTGGATCGCTCGTACTGGATCTGGCGGTTGCGCCCGTTCACGATCACGGGAGGCAAAGCCCTTACGCTATCGCCCCGCTCGATCAGCGGCGTACAGACCAAACTCCGGTTGGCAGGTAGCGACAACTCGTCCAACGCTAGTTCATATCAATTATCAAGCGATCGCCCACATGCTCCACCAACCGCTCCTTCACGACGATGGCGGTAGCGTCTGCTGCGCCTGTACGGGAATCGTAGTACCCACACAACCGGCCAAACAGGCGATCCCAAGTATCATCCATCCTTGTAGATTCTTCATTTTTCAGTCCTCCATCGATTAAAATTGGTAAATGAGATTGATCGCCGCCTGCGTAGGCCCGAAGTAATGCTTCTTGATCCCTTCTTGCTTGCGGCCGCAATTTGCGCAGGGATACTTGTCCGACTTCAAGTACAGATAGCCCACGCCCACCGTGGCCTCCAAGTTCCAATGGCGAGACAGCAGCCACGAGTATCCATAACTGATACCCGGCTCCCGCGCCCCATCCCTGGTGACGCTCGCCTCTGTACCCAGCCATTTGATATCGGCTACATTATATAATAGGTACGGAGTATGCACGCCGAGGAAATGGCCGTTAAACGTCTCGCAAAACCAATACCTCAACTCCGGGTGCAGACGCAAATGCTTCAGTGAACGGCCATAACTCCCATCATCGTTCTTGCCGCTGAACGGATTCAAGCCTGCCTCCAACTCAAGCGTCCAATGACGGGCGAGATAAACTTCAGCCCCCAAATTAAACGTGGCAGTAGCCCAATAAGGAATATTACTCTTGATCCCAATCATGGAGCCTTTCCCTTCGGCCGGTACCCCCTGCGCTCTCGAAAGAAACGGGACTGCCAACAAGAATAGCATGAAAATCGTCTTCTTCATTCTTTCTTATTCATTATGGTTGTTAATCTTATATCTTCTCACCCTTCTGCCCCCTCAAGACCCAACTTCCTAAAATCAACTAACGGCAAGAATGCCCGTGGACTTATTTATGGAATAAGGTTTAGCGTTTCAAAAACGTCAGCGGAGAATAAACGTTAAACAACATTTTATTGTCGTTTATATAGTATATCAATAGACCACACGGAACGTTCAGAAAAACATGTACATGTTTTCCTGAAAAGACGTACATGTTTTTTGGAAAACACGTACATGAAATCCAATAAATATTATGGTGTTTCTATACAGCTGCCAATCAATGGCTTACATATAGGCCTATCCAAACGAGCTTATTGTATTATTTGTTTTTGATATTCAGGAGGAATTTGTAGAGTATAGAAATTCCTCTTTAGTTGAGAGAGTGAATCAATAAAGGTGAATATGGTTCATTTTAAAGACATAGCTTCCCCTAAATTCCTTATTTGGTGAAAAGAACTTGACAATTTTAATGCAGAAAAGTTGTGATAATAAAATATTTATTATGTATTTTTGTGAACTAATAGGGAGAAAGTTACTATTTTAACGCTAAAACTCCTTATTCCATAAATAAGTTCACAAACCATCCATCCTTTTCTCTAAAATCCGATTTACAGAGCCTATCACCTTCATGTTCGCATGAGCCAAACGTGATATATCCAATTCTTCCAGATAAAAACGAGTCGTTTTCTCCGACGAGTGCCCCAACGCCTGGCTGATCAAGGCCATCGGCATATCGCAACGTAAAGCTTCTGATGCCCAGCTATGGCGAACAACATACGACGTAAACGGATTCGGTAACCGTAAAGTTTGCCCAATCCGTTTCAGCCGGGCATTATGCTGAGCCAAGCTACGCTTATACCTCAAATGGTCCGGATTCCCGGGCGGAAGAATCGGGAACAAATACGACGATCCGGTCGCTCGCTGCCGATCCGCATATTTCCGGATCAATTGCAACATACTACTGGTTATCTCCAACCGGATCATACGTCCTGTCTTATGACGGTGATATACCAACTCATTCCCCCGGATATTCTGCCTCGTCAAGTACGCTATATCCACAAAAGGCATCCCGCAAGCCATAAAACTGAATAGGGAAAGATCTATCGATAATTCCACTTGCGGGTCATCCGCCACCTTGATCTGAGCGATTTGCTGGAACAAAGATGCGGGAATCGCACGCCTCGCCGTCATCGCACGCCGGAGTTTCAAATTCTCAAACGGATAATATGACGCAGGAACCAACGACTCTTGGCAAGCCATATTATAAAGCGCCCGCAAACTACTGATATACGTATTTACCGTATTAGTAGCTAATCCTTTTCCCTGAAGATACGTGATGAAATCTATCACCAACGCACGATTCAAATCGGCCAAACAGAACCCCGGGTTCTTCACGAATCTTAAAAAATGCCTTACGGCCACCTCATACAACTCAGCTGTCCCTTCTTTCTTTAACTGCCGTTTCATGTCTCTTCGTTTTCCCATATAATCCATCAATGAGATTGCTAACTTTTTCTTACGTCCTCGTTTCATACTCCTTTCACTAAATTATTTATACTTTACACGAACAAATTAATTCAAATTATTACTTTTGCTCCCGAAAATAAGAAAATAGGTAACAATTAAAAGCATAAAAGCAACAATAAATAATATGGCAAACAATCGAGTCACATTCGGTAGTAAATTGGGCGTAGTACTAGCTACCGTAGGATGCGCCGTCGGATTGGGAAGCGTATGGCGCTTCCCGTATATGCTGGGAGCGAACGGAGGTGCGGCCTTCCTACTGGTCTACATACTTTTCATGATATTCTTGGGCATTCCGGTGATGGTAACCGAGTTTTTCATTGGCCGGTATTCCCGTAGTAATACGGTGGGTTCTTTCAAGAAGATGGCTCCCGGAACAAAATGGTGCTGGATCGGGTACAACGGGATCTTGGCCGCATTTTTGATATTAAGTTATTACTCGGTTGTCTCCGGTTGGACGCTTGAATATGTTTGGCAAACGCTAAGTGGCCGTTTGTATGGACAGCCGGATATAGACTATACGGCCGATTTTCAGGATTTCGCCTCCAATGTCTTCCGTCCGATCTTTTGGATGGGCACTTTTATCGGGTTAACTCACTTCGTGATTGTCTCGGGTGTAGAAAAAGGTATCGAACGGGCCTCTAAGATCATGATGCCGCTTTTATTCTTGATCTTGCTGATCATGTGCGTACGTTCCGTGACCTTACCGAACGCTGAGGCCGGATTGCTTTTCCTTTTCAAGCCAGACTTTAGCAAATTGACTTCCTCAGTGGTCTTGAGCGCACTAGGACAGGCTTTCTTCTCTTTGAGTTTGGGTATGGGCTGCCTGATCACTTACTCCTCTTACTTCGGGAAAGATACGAATATGCAGGCCACCGCTTGGCAGGTGACAATCATTAATACGCTTGTCGCCGTATTGGCAGGTATCATGATATTCCCGGCGGTATTCAGTTTCGGCATCACCCCTTCTGCTGGTGCGGAACTCGTGTTTATCACGTTACCGAACGTATTTGGGCAATTACCGCTGAGTGGCTTGTGGTCCTGTATTTTTTATATCTTGCTAGCGATGGCAGCACTGACTTCCACGATCTCTTTACATGAGGTAGCTACGGCCTACGTTCTTGAGGAGTTCCACATGACACGCAAGAAAGCGGCTTTGATCGTTTCCTTAGGGGTATTTTTCTTAGGTATTTTCAGTTCTCTCTCATTCGGGGTGATGAAAGGATTCACGGTTGGAGCTTGGCCTTTTTCGACGCGCTGGATTACTTGACCGCCAAGATCATGCTACCGCTGGGAGGTATGCTCACTTGTATTTTCGTAGGTACACGTGTCGATAAAAAGTATTGAAAGCCGAGTTGACCAATGAGGGGACTCTTAAGTTCCGTCTTTTCGGCGCTTACGTATTCTTTATGAAATACGTGGCCCAATCGCCATCGGTATCGTATTCTTGAACGAATTAGGTATCTTGAAATGGATCACCGGTAAATAATACCGAGAATTCCTTGTCAATAGAAACGGAACTTCTACCTTTGTCGGTGGAAGTTCCACAAATCAAAACATAAGACTATGAAATGGCATGATTTACTTTATTTCTCCAAGGGGGAAAGGCAGGCTCTTACCCTACTCCTTTCCTTAATAGCGATGGCATGGATCGCAATTATCGGGACGGATTTCTACCGTTCCCAATTTCAAACAGTTCCATTGGTAAACACCGGAATCAAACAAGATTCCTCACAGATCTATTCGAATAAAACACCTTCAAATTCCATTCGGAAAGAAAAAGAATCCCATTCGAACGAAACTAAAATCCCTTCCGAAGGGAAATCCAAACGCATCCGAAGGGAATCAAAGCCCCATTTTCCCTCTTATCCCAAAGCAGAAAAATGGCCGCAAGGAACGGTTGTCGAATTAAACTCGGCTGATACCACCGCCCTTAAAATGGTTCCGGGAATTGGTAGCATTTTTGCCAAGCGGATCATTAAATACAGGGACTTATTAGGAGGATTTTATTCCGTAGAACAACTAGGAGAAGTATATGGTATTGACGAGGATCGTTATGAAGCGATGAAATCGTGGTTTTCCGTGGACCCGTCAGTTATTAGTCATCTATTTGTCAACCAACTGTCAGCTAAAAAACTAGCCAGTCACCCATATGTCAGTTATAAACAAGCTAGGATCATCGAAAAAATGATCCGGAAAAAAGGGAAATTACAAGGTTGGGAGGATTTATCCCTATTGGAAGAGTTTCCGGAGCACGAACAACAACGATTACGATATTATCTTTCATTCCATTGATATTTTCACTATGTTTGTAACAAAACATATTCTGTATGATCTATCTGAAGCAAGTAAAATTACTGGACCCGGACTTGGTAGCCGGCGATCCCGAGGAGCTAAAGTATCCTTATAAAGCTCCGGCAGTACGTTTCACGGAATCATTCATTTTCCGCAAGCCGGTCACTTTCCTTGTCGGGGAGAACGGGGCGGGAAAATCCACCCTGCTGGAAGCGATGATGAGTAAATATGAGGAAAGGGATGAGGAAGAACCGGGTATGCTATATGACGGAACCGAGGCATACAAGATTTACGCCAATGTCTTACCCGAGCATATTAAACTGATCGAGACCCAAAAACCGGAAAAGCATTTCTTCTTCCGGGCAGAATCCTTTTTTAACCATGCGGCCGAATTGGATAGCAAGCCCAACTGGAATTACGTAAGTACAGCCGGATCTACGCCTATAAAGCTTACGGTGGCAGGAGTTTATTGGAGCAATCGCACGGCGAGAGCTTTCTCTGCGCTTTTCTGAATTATGCCAGCCGCAATACATTATTTATATTAGACGAACCGGAAGCCGCACTCTCCCCACAACGGCAGCTGGCCCTTTTAGTGCGTATCCACGAACTGGTGAATAACGGTTGCCAACTGATTATCTCCACGCATTCCCCGATCCTGATGGCTTATCCGAACGCGGACATTACGCCATCGATGATACCGGAGCGCATGTCACCCCGTATGAGGAAACCGAGCATTACCAACTCACTAAATATTTCCTCACGCATACGGAGCAAATGATGAAAGAACTGCTTGGGTGATATTATTTCTCCCAAGCATTCAAGATCTCGGCAATGTAAACGATATGCGCATTACCGTTCTTCTCATCATACCAACGAGGGAAAACGGTAGGATCTAAAAACTTGGCCTCCTCGATCTCGGACTTATAGACCACTTTGCATTCCAACGTAAGGCGAGCTTCCTCGAATACCGGGTTGCCGGCCTCCGTAAAGAGCGGCGTCAACCCCGTAGCGGCCACTTTATCAATCTCCCGTCCGGATTTAGAGCCACAAATGCTATGGGCTTTCCGGTGCTCCGGTCCTAGGAAAGTAATCGTGAATTCATTCCTAGCATCGATAAACTCACGGGTATAACGCTCCGGACGAATAAAGGCAAACACCACCGGACGGTTCCATAACACTCCCACGCCGCCCCAACTGGCAGTCATCATATTAAACTTCTCCTTATCACCGGCGCTTACCAGCATCCACTCCTTACCAATCAACTCGATAAAGTTGTCTTTGATCTCATTCGGATTAATCGCTTTCATATCTCATTTTATTTTTCCTCAAAGATATAAAATATTCCCTTACTTACCGGTACTCATCACACCGGAGTCATTATCAGCGTTATTCACCTTCTTCTGGCCGGCGCTGAACTTACGGCCGAAGGAGAAATTATAGGAGATCGTCGCGATGAATAAGCGAGAACTTTCC
>ENA-OQDF01000912-OQDF01000912.1-human-gut-metagenome-genome-assembly--contig:-NODE-912-length-12302-cov-3.274661_pt1 | contig 12302 bp, 18 predicted proteins | sample MGYA00242769_ERZ504597 | MGnify/ENA primary metagenome ERZ504597 (study PRJEB26092, sample SAMD00036305) | human gut metagenome | host: Homo sapiens | study: EMG produced TPA metagenomics assembly of...
GGAGTCCGGCATCACCCGGGTGCCATCACCCTGCGCACCACCGACAACGAGCAGATTAAGGGCATGGCCGCCCAGGTCAAGAACGACCTCGACGCTCTCGGCTTCGAGGTGACCATCCAGACCGATACCTCGCCGGCCACCTACGCTGCCATCGACGGCGGCGAGGCCTACGATATCCTCCTTGCCCCTGGCGATCCTTCCTGCTTCGGCGCCGACCCCGACCTGCTGCTCAACTGGTGGTACGGCGACAACGTCTGGATGCAGACCCGTTGCCCGTGGAAGGAGTCCGCTGAGTGGCAGAAGCTCCACGGTCTCATGGACGAGGCTCTTGCCGCCGAGGGCGATGAGCAGCAGAAGAAGTGGAACGAGTGCTTCGACATCATTGCCGACAACGCCGTTCTGTACCCCGTTGTCCACGTCAAGACCGTCTCCGCTTCCTGGGACGATCCGTCCACTGCGCCCAACGGCGAGGCCCTCGATGGCTTCAAGGGCATCGGCACGACGAGCATGTCCTTCAGGGGCGTTGCGACCGTCAAGGCGTAAGACTCGCTTGAGTCTGTATGCAGGATGTCGGTCGTTGGGACCGTATCCTCATAGTTGAAACAAAGACCCGGGCGACCTCGATGTCGCTCGGGTCTTGTAATGAGTATCCGTACTCATATACCAGTTGGTCCTACCGACAAAAGAAAGGGGAGAGAACGTGAACAACTTGCTACGTTTGATTGGAAGGCGTCTTGTGGCGCTGCCGATCATGGCATTGGGCGTCACCGTCCTGGTGTTCTTCCTTATGTCGTTCTCCAAGACCGACCCCGCCTACACGGCGTTGGGTGACGGTGCCTCGCCCGAGGCGGTTGCCGAGTACCATGAGAAGTATGGTCTGGACGACCCCTGGCCTGTGCGCTACGTGCGCTATATGGGCGATTTGATCCATGGTGACATGGGCACCTATGGTGCTGCTCGCAACTCCGTTGCCAAGCGCATCTCCACGGCCCTGCCCGTCACGATGCAGCTGACCTTCATCGGCCTTGCCATCGGTGCGGTCGTTTCGTTTTTACTCGGCGTCATCGCGGCACTGTATCGCGACAAATGGCCGGACCAAGTGATCCGCGTCTTTTCCATCGCCGGCTTGGCAACCCCGTCGTTCTGGCTTGCCGTTCTGTTGATCCTGCTGTTCTCTTCCTACCTTAAGGTGCTTCCGGCATCGGGTGCTCTGCCTCACTTCACCACGAATCCGGCTGGCTATCTGGGACGTATGATCATGCCCGCTATCGCCTTGGCATTTCCGCTGACGGGCCAGATGACTCGTATCGTGCGTACCGCCATGGTCGAGGAGCTCGATAAGGATTATGTCCGTATGGCTCGCGGCGCCGGCGTTCCCGAGAAGGTCGTCGTCGGCATCAACGTTCTTCGCAATGCGCTGATCACCCCGGTCACCACCCTCGGTCTTAAGATCGGTTACCTCATGGGCGGCGCCGTCGTCATCGAGGTTATCTTCAACCTCCCCGGCATGGGCACCGCGATTCTGCAGGGCGTTCAGGCAACGAGGCGAACCTGGTTCAGGCGTCGTTATCGTCGTTGCTCTTGCCTTCATCATCATCAACATCGTGGTTGACATGCTCTACCTGCTCATCAACCCGCGCATCAGGACGGTGTAGATTATGGTAAAGATTCGAGAGAAGCAAACCGAGCAGCTCGAGAAGGCTGCCTCCAAGGGGCTCAAGCTCGGTGGCTGGAAGAAGATGACGCTGTCTTCTAAGATTGCCGCCGTCGTGTTGGTGCTGGTCGCCCTGACTGCGATTCTGGCGCCCCTTCTTGCCCCCTATAGCCCGGTCGAGATTTTTACGGCTCGCCAGGCTCCCGGCAACGGATTTATCTTCGGTACCGACGATAAGGGTCGCGACATTCTGTCGCGCATGCTCTACGGTGGTCGTTACTCGCTGATTATCGGCTTTGGCGCCACTGCCATGGCTCTGGTCTGCGGCTCGGTCGTGGGCGCCCTTGCGGCGGTTTCGCGCAAGGCCGTTTCCGAGACGATCATGCGTATCCTGGACATCATCATGTCCATCCCGGGCATCGCCCTCGCGGCCGTCTTCGTCTCCATCCTGGGCAATTCCGTGCGTCAATCATCTTCGCCATCGGCTTTATGTACACTCCGCAGATTGCCCGTATCGTGCGCGCCAACATTGTGTCCGAGTACGGCGAGGACTATGTCCGCGCGGTCATCGTTTCCGGCGCCAAGGCTCCGTGGATTTTGATCAAGCATGTTCTGCGTAACTGCATCGCCCCGATTATGGTCTTCACCGTTACCCTGGTCGCCGACGCCATCATCTTCGAGGCCTCGCTGACCTTCATCGGCGCTGGTATCCAGGAGCCCACCGCTACCTGGGGCAACATCCTCGCTGACGCTCGCGGTGGCGTGCTTGCCGGCCGTTGGTGGCAGGCACTGTTCCCGGGCCTGGCCATCATGATCACCTGCCTGGCGCTCAACATCCTCTCCGAGGGCATTACCGACGCCATGGCCGCTGCTCCCTCCGCCGCCCTGGATCCGACCGATTCCTCCAAGCGTCGCGAGGCCGACCTGCTGGTCTCCGACCCCGTTCGCGCCTACAAGGAGCAGGCCCAGTCCCTCTCCGCTCGCCTTGGCGCCCTGCGCGATGTCGAGCTCAAGCGTGACGATCGCCATGTGCCCGACGAGTCTGTCGAACCGATTCTCTCGGTCCGTGACTTCTGCATTCAGTTTGAGCATCACGGCGATATCAACGTCGTCGACCATGTCAACTTTGACGTCCGTCCTGGTCAGACCATGGGCTGGTGGGCGAGTCCGGTTGCGGTAAGTCCATCACCACGCTGGCCATCATGGGCCTGACGACGATGACGAGCACCTTTCCGGCGAGGTCCTCTGGGAGGGCCGCGACCTGCTCAAGATGAGCAAGAAGGAGTGGTTCGGCCTGCGCGGTACCGATATCGCTATGGTCTATCAGGACGCCCTGTCCTCGCTCAACCCCTCCATGCTCATCTCTGCCCAGATGAAGCAGCTCACCAAGCGCGGCGGCACCCGCAGCGCCGAGGAACTCCTGGAGCTCGTGGGCCTCGACCCCAAGCGTACGCTCGAGAGCTACCCGCATGAGCTTTCCGGTGGCCAGCGTCAGCGTGTCCTGATCGCTATGGCCCTTACCCGCGACCCCAAGCTGGTCATCTGCGACGAGCCCACGACCGCTCTGGACGTTACCGTCCAGAAGCAGGTCATCAAGCTGCTCAACGACCTTCAGGCCAAGCTCGGCTTTGCATGATCTTCGTCTCGCATGACTTGGCGCTGGTCGCCGAGGTCGCCCATAACATCACGGTTATGTACGCCGGTCAGGTTATCGAGCAGGCGCCCACCAAGGAGCTGCTCACTAACCCGATCCACGAGTACACCCGCGGTCTTCTGGGCTCCGTTCTGTCCATCGAGAGCGGTTCGGGCCGTCTGCACCAGGTGCCCGGCGCCGTTCCGAGCCCGCGCGATTTCCCCAAGGGCGATCGCTTCGCGCCCCGCTCGAGCCATCCGCGCATTGGCCTGGACACCCGTCCGGTCTTCAAGCGCGTGCCCGGCACCGAGCACTTCTATTCCGAGCTCCCCGACGAGGTGCTCAAGGCAAATGGTTTGACCCCTCACGCGGAGGTGATGTAGATGAGCGAGACCGCAGTCAACGGCGTCGAGCCGATCATCTTCCTTGATGACGTCCACGTCACCTTTAGGACCGTACCGGCTCGATTCTGCACCCCAACCTGGTTCACGCCGTCCAGGGTGTAACGATTAAGCTCATGCCCGGACAGACCATCGGCATCGTCGGCGAGTCCGGTTGCGGAAAGTCCACCACCGCCAACGTCATGTGCGGCCTGCAGGCCCCCACGAGCGGCAAGGTCTACTTAAGGCAAGGACGTTACCAAACGTACCGCCGAGGACCGTCGCCACATGGGTCGCGTCATCTCGGTCGTGTTCCAGAACCCGGCCACGGCGCTCAACCCCCGCATGGTCGTTCGCGAGCAACTGCTCGACCCCATGCGCGTCCACAACCTGGGTACCGAGGCCGAGCAGGAGAAGCGCGTCAAGGAGCTCTTGGAGCTCACCGGTCTGCCCAGCTCCGCCGCCGAGGTTCTTCCCGGCCAGCTTTCGGGCGGCCAGCGCCAGCGCGTCGCAATTGCCCGTGCCCTGTCGTTGAACCCCGATGCCATCATCGCCGACGAGCCCACCTCGGCTCTGGACGTTTCGGTCCGCGCGCAGATTCTGAACCTGCTGACCGACCTTAAGAAGGAGCTCGGCCTGGCATGGTGTTCATCAGCCATGACATCCAGACGGTCCGCTATATCTCTGACGACATCATCGTTATGAATGGCGGCAAGATCGTCGAGCAGGGCGAGGCCAAGCAGGTCTTCCAGCACCCTCAGGACCCCTACACCAAGATGCTGCTCGGTGCTGCGCCGTCGCTGCTGCATCCCAAGCTCGGCGAGTAGCCTCGCTTTCCCTCCCGTGCGCCCGGTTCCCTTGCCGGGCGCACCTCCGTTGCGATTTCGAAAGGTTGGGTTCACGAGCCATGCCAAGTGCTCAGGAGCTACAACAGCAATTTGGTGGGTATCGGGGCGCCATGCCCCGTCCATCAGATTTCGATCTCTTTTGGAAGGACCGCATGGCCGAGGCCGACGCGTCGGGCTTGACTATGCGATCGAGACGGCATCGGTCACCGATGCCGTGACCTGCCAGCTTTTCGACCTCTGGTATACCGGCATGTGTGGCGCTCGCTGCATGCCAAGTACCTTAAACCCGTCTCGGACGAGCCCGTGCCATTGGTACTTCAGTTCCATGGGTATCCGGGTGCAAGCCGCAGCTGGTTTGAGCAGGCGTCGTTTGCGGGCATGGGCATGGCACTCATCGCCCTCGACTGCCCCGGCCAAGGAGGTCCCTCCGAGGACATTGGTGGATTTGAGGGCACAACGGTCGCGGGCCATATCGTCGCCGGTATCGACGGCGATCCGGCCAACCTCTACTATGTCCGCTTGCACCAAGATATTCGCATCCTGTGCCGCATCGTTCGCGAGCTCGAGGGCATCGATCTTGCCCGTGTGTTTGTGAACGGCGCGTCGCAGGGCGGCGGTTTGGGCATTGCACCTGTGCACTTAACAGCGAGCTTATCAATCGCGCCGCCATCCTCTATCCCTTCCTGTCGGATTTCCGCCTGGTCTGGGATTTGGATGCCGACGACATTGCCTACGAGGGCCTGCGCTATTGGTCTCGCTGGTTTGACGAGGACTCGACTCGTATCGACGAAGCCTATGCCAAGCTGGCGTACTTCGATTCCAAGAACTTTGCCCCTATGGTCAAATGCCCCGTGCTGTTTGGCACCGGCACAGCCGATACCGTCTGTCCGCCAGCGACGCAGTTTGCGGTCTATAACAACCTGACCTGTGAAAAGCGTCATGAGTTCTTTGAAGGCTTTGGCCACGAGGAGATTCAGGATTTTGACGATCTGATCATTCCGTTTTTCTGCAAGGGAGGGGAGGCTCATGTCTAAGTGCGAGAGCAATGTCAATGAGCTGATTGTCTCCGACCTTGTGGGGATTCCCGGAACGGTCTCGTCAAGGCTCGCTGATTTCCGGGATTGGCGCGGTGATGCTTCTGCGGATGTTTCCGAATTAGAGATAGCCGCTTCGGACCTTGAGGTTTGCGGGCCGAGTATTACGGCGATCGATTTCGCCAATCCGTATGCCCGCTACTCCGAGGTTTCCTTTGAGCTTGGTGGCGATGTGGTCCACGCACGTTTGATCGAGCCTGCCGGTCGCGCCCGAGCATCCGAGCTTGTGCCGCTATGTCTGATGTTTCACGACATCGACCGACCCGTGCGGGGATGGCATCACATGACGAGGTTTGCGGCCATGGGATATGCCGTGCTTGCGCTGGACGATGAGGCGATTGGATCCAGCGAGCTGCAGCAGGGGATTGCCTCTCCTGCTTTTGTTAAGCGCGTCCGTTGGGGTTGCGCGATGGCGAAGGTGGCGCGCAATCTTGATGGCGTGGACCCCGACCGCATCTTTGCATGGGGCGAGGGCCTTGGCGGCGGAGTCGCGCTGGCGGTTTCTGCTCTGGACGAGCGGGGCCTCGCCTGCACGGCGGTTGCCAATCCAATTCCCGGTGGCTCGAGGCGTTGTCGTCTCGGGTGCGTGGATCGGTGCTCATGGCACATCGCTCATGGATGCCGTGAGTGATCCCAAGGGCCAGTTTGCCGTATTCAACGGTCTTGAGTGTGACCGGAGGCATATCATCTATGCCAAATACGCTCATGAGCGCATCAACGCGTTTGAAAACGAAGTCATCGACTTTTTAACCAAACGTTCTACCCGTGTTCTTTGGCCTAGACGGCCTGGACACTGCCAACAAGAGTGGGTGGCATAGGGCCGCCCGCCAGACAACTAAGGAGATTCTTGTGGCAACTCAGAAATTCACCGGCGTTATCCCTCCCGTCGTTGTTCCCGATACCGAAGACCACCAGCTCGACGTTGCCTCCTTTGAGCGCAGCATCAACCGCATGATCGATGCCGGCGTCGATGGCCTGTTCTTCCTGGGCTCTTCGGGCGAGGTCGTTTTCTCCACCGATGAGCGTCGTCGCCAGATCATCGCCGAGGCCGTTCGTATCGTCGACCACCGCGTGCCCGTCCTGGTCGGCATCATCGATACCGAGACCGAGCGCATGATCGAGCACGGTAAGGTCGCTCAGGAGCTGGGCGCCGATGCGCTTGTCGCCACCTGCCCGTTCTATGCCCTGCAGGGCATGACCGAGGTCGAGGAGCACTTCCGCATCCTGCACGAGGAGCTCGACCTGCCCATCTTTGCCTATGACATTCCCGTCTGCGTTCACACCAAGCTCCCCTGGAAGCTCCTTGCCAAGCTCGGCGCGAGGGCGTCCTTGCTGGCGTCAAGGATTCCTCGGGTGATGACATCTCGTTCCGCTATCTCGTTCAGGAGAACGAGAAGAACGGCCATCCGATGAGCATCCTCACCGGTCACGAGGTTGTTGTCGACGGCGCTTACCTCGGTGGCGCCGACGGTTCTGTCCCGGGCCTTGCCAACGTTGAGCCCGAGGCTACGTGCGCCAGTGGAAGGCCGCTCAGGCCGGCGACTGGGCTACCGTCAAGGCCGAGCAGGATCGCCTCAATGAGATTTCGCACATCTGGGACGTCACCTCGGGCGTCCAGGGCTATGCCGGTGGCGTCGGCGCTTCAAGACCGCTATGAACCTCATGGGCATCTTCGACAGCCCGACCATGCCGCGCCCGGTGAAGGCCATGACCGGCGAGAACGTCGAGGCGATTAGGAAGGTCCTTCAGGACAACGGTCTCCTGTAAAGCTTCCCAGGCACCCGACCTCGCCGTTCAACCGTGTGGCCATGACCCATTAGGTCAATGGCCACACGGTTTCTCGGCGATCTCGGACACCTGGAAAACCTTTACTGCGCTGTGACGGCTAGCCTGACGGCGCATTTCCTGTAGTTGTTTTTATCTCCGAAGGAGAGCGACATGGAGAACAAGTACGTCTGCTCTGTCGATATCGGCGGAACTAAAATTGCGACTGCCATCATGGAGTACCCGGCTGACGGTAGTGTGCCCCATCCCGTTTTTGAGGCCGAGATTCCTACCGAGGCCCAGGAGGGCGGCGAGGCCGTCTTCCAGCGTATCGAGGCGTCTATCAAGGCCGCTCTTGAGGCGAATCCCGATGTCGAGGTTCTCGGTGTCGGTATCGGTGCCGCAGGCGTCGTCGATCCCAAGACGGGCGCCATTGCTTATGCCAATGAGATCATGCCCGGCTGGTCCGGCGTTCAGTTGGGGCCGCGTCTGCGCGAGGACCTTGGTCTTCCCGTTGCCGTTGTGGGCGACGTGCAGGCTCATGCTCTGGGCGAGGCCCACTGGGGCGTCGGCAAGGGCAAGTTCTCCGTCTTGTGCCTGGGAATCGGTACGGGCATCGGTGGCGCATATGTCGAGAACGGCCGCGTGATGCAGGGCTTCCATGGTGCTGCCGGTCATATGGCACATCGAGTGCTCGGCTGCCGCCGGCATTCCCTGCGCCTGCGGGCGTTCCGGCCATCTTGAGTCTGTTGCTTCGGGCACCTCGATTGGCCGTATGTACGACGAACGCTTCGGTCGAGTTGACCCCAGCCGTCCTTCGGTCGGTCGCGACGTGAACGACCTGTGTCGTGCTGGCGACGCAAAGGCGACCGAGGTCATCCATGACGCCGGCTTTGCGCTGGCGCCAGCTTGGGCTCGCTTGCCAATATTCTGGATCCAGAGGTCATCGTGCTTTCGGGCGGCGTAATTCATCAGGGTCCCGATTGGCGTTCGCAGACGTGGAAGGATTCGGTGCACGAGGGCTATGCCAGCCAGGCGCTCGATCCGCTCCAGGACACGCCGATTCTCATCGGGTCTCTGGAGGGCGATGCTCCGCTCATCGGTGCCGCCGAGCATCTTCTCGCTTCGTTAAAGTAAACGTATCTGCTGTAGGAGCCTCCCGAGACAACACGCCTCGGGAGGCTGTTCTGAGAAAGGTTGCAGCCTTATGACCGTCGATCCTTTGATTCAATCCCTGAAGGGTAAGCTCGTCGTGAGCGTTCAGGCGTATATGGGCGAGCCGCTTCGTACGCCCGAGACCATGGCTCAAATGTCTCGCGCTTGCGAACTCGGCGGCGCCGCCGCCATTCGCTGCCAGGGCCTTGCCGACATTGCCGCCATTAAGGGTCGCTGTGAGGTTCCTGTTATTGGCCTATGGAAGGATGGACACGAGGCGTTTACATCACGCCGACGCTGCGTCACGCCCGCGCCTGCGTTGCTGCTGGTGCCGATATCGTGGCGATCGACGCCACCGATCGTCCGCGCCCGATGGCAAGACGGTCGAGGATACCTTCCGTCCGCTGCACGAGGAGGGTGTGCTCCTGATGGCGGATTGTGCCACCATCGAGGACATTCGCCGTGCGGTTGATATGGGCTTCGACCTGGTATCTACCACGCTCTCTCACGGTGTCGCCGCCATCGACTGCACCATGGCCGATGGCCCCGACCTGCCGCTCCTGCGTCAGGCGACCGAGGAATTCCCCGGCCTTCCCATCATTTGCGAGGGTCGCGTGCATACGCCCGAGGAGGCTCGCGCCGCGATCGATGCTGGCGCCTGGGCCGTTGTCGTCGGCACCGCCATCACGCACCCCACGAGTATTACAAGTTGGTTCAAGGCTGCGCTTGAGGCGTAAGACAGGCCTCGTATCCGCTCGGGGCGGTATACTCAATAAAGGCAATTGACCGCGCGGGATCCGGGTTGCTGGGTCCCGCGCTTGTTTTCGGGAGGCAGCACATGCAAAAGGGAGATGCCATGGATGCGGCGGAGCGCTCGGAGCGCATCCCCGATATCGTCATCATCACCGGAATGTCCGGATCGGGCCGCACGCAGGCCATGCACGTGTTCGAGGACATGGGCTATTTTTGCATCGATAACCTGCCTCCGCGTCTGATCGCCCAGCTTGCCGAGCTCGTCGGCATTAATACGGGCGTGGGCAGGCATCTCGCCGTCACCTGCGATTTGCGTAGCCAGGGCTTGTTCGATGAGCTGCTCGATGCGGTCGCCGCGCTCGAAGAGCGTGAGATGAGCTGCGACATCGTGTTCCTGGAGGCTTCTGACGAGGTACTGATTCGTCGCTACAGCGAAAATCGCCGCCGTCATCCCATTGCCAAGCCGGGGGAGACTACGGCCGATGCGATTCAGCGCGAGCGCCTGCAGCTGCAGGGTGTGCGCGATCGAGCCGATATGATTATCGACACGAGCCGCCTACGCACCTCTGCGCTGCGCAACAAATTGCGCATGGCGTTCTCCGAGTTGTCCGACCAGCAGCTCATGGACGTTCACGTGTTCTCGTTTGGCTTTAAGCACGGTATGCCCGTCGAGGCGGACATTATGATTGACGTTCGCTTCCTGCCCAATCCGTTCTACGATCCGAGATGCGCACCATGACCGGTCTCGATAAGAAAGTCTCCGACTTGTTCTGGACCATCCCAAGACGCAGGAGTCTGGAAGGCCTGGACGCAGCTGCTCGATACGGTCATGCCCGGTTATATCGCAGAGGGCAAGCCGCAGCTTTCTATTGCCATCGGTTGCACGGGCGGTCAGCACCGCAGCGTTGCCATCGCCGAGGCCACGGCGCGTTATTTGGAAGGCGCCCAGTATCACGTGAGCATTTCCCATCGCGACTTGTCGCGCGCCAACACGAAAGCATAGGCCTGCATGTCGTTTACCGCCGAGGTGCGTGACGAGCTTGCGCGCTGCGAACCCGAATGTGAATACTGCGATTTGTCGACGCTTGCCGCCCTGACGCGTGTGAGCGGTACGCTTTCGTTGGCCGGCTCCGGGCGGTATCGTTTGACGGTCGCGACCGAGACGGGAGCCGTCGCGCGCACGATGATCACGCTGACGCATCGCATTCTTAAGCTCAAAACGGAATTCACCGTTCGTAAATCGGTCTTGCATAAGGTCCGTAACTATCTCATTACCCTGCCCGATCAACCCGACCTGGACAAGGCTCTGGTGCTGCTGGGCATTCTAGACCGCAGGGGAGGGCTCGTTGCTGGTGTTCCCCGACACATCGTTGCCCGTCCCTGCTGCAGGCTTGCCTACATCCGCGGCGCGCTCATCGCGGGCGGCTTCGTGGCCGATCCACGCGGCGATTTTCATTTGGAGATCGCGGTGCAGGGCGAGCAATATGCTAAGGGGCTTTGCGACCTGTTGGGGCAGATTGGGGTCCATGCTCGTGTTAATGCACGGCGGGGGTCATATGCCGTGTACATTAAGAGCGCCGAGGAAATCGAGCATCTATTAAAGCTGATTGGTGCCAAGCGCAGCGTTGCCGAGATTGAGGAGGCGCGCGCGGTCAAGTTGGTTAAGAACGATGTGAACCGTCGCGTGAACGCCGAGCTCGCCAACCAGACCAGAAGCGCCGGTGCTGCCCAACATCAGCTTGCGCTTATCGATGAGCTCGAGCAGCGCGGCCTTCGCGATGCGCTTCCGGATGCCTTGGCGGTCTTTTGCGACCTGCGCGAGCGCTATCCCGATCTGTCGCTGCGTGATTTAGGGGAGATGGCTGACCCTCCCTTGTCGAAGTCGGCCCTCTACCATCGAGTTTTGAGGCTTGAAAAGCTCATTGAAGCAAACCGGTAGTTTAAAGTATCGACTTATATACGGATTTAGCTGCTATTTTATTCTTTAAAACGTTTTAACGTAATTTGATTTTCAATTTCGACTATTCTCGTGAAATTCAAGTCAAAAAAAGGTATATTAGGCGAGTGGTTAGTTTGTGGGCCTCAACGGCGGGCGCTGTAGCTTGCGGGGGCCTTACGAAAGGAGACACAATGGCAGTAAAGGTTGCTATTAACGGCTTCGGTCGCATCGGTCGTCTGGCTTTCCGTCAGATGTTCGGTCATGAGGGCTCCGAGATCGTCGCTATCAACGACCTCACCTCTCCCGATATGCTCGCTTACCTGCTGAAGTACGACTCCACGCAGGGCAACTACGCTCGCGATCACGAGGTCGTTGCTGGCGAGGATTCCATCACCGTTGACGGCAAGGAGATCAAGATCTACAAGGAGGCCGACGCCAACAACCTGCCTTGGGGCGACCTCGACGTCGACGTCGTTCTCGAGTGCACCGGCTTCTACACCAGCAAGGCTAAGGCTCAGGCCCACATCAACGCTGGCGCCAAGAAGGTCGTCATCTCCGCTCCGGCCGGCAGCGATCTGCCCACCATCGTGTACAACGTCAACCATGAGACGCTGACCGCTGAGGACAACATCATCTCCGCTGCTTCCTGCACCACCAACTGCCTCGCCCCGATGGCCAAGGGCCTGAACGACTTCGCTCCCATCGTCTCCGGCATCATGACCACCATCCACGCCTTCACCGGCGACCAGATGCCGCTCGACGGCCCGCAGCGCAAGGGCAACTTCCGTCGCTCCCGCGCCTGCTCCGAGAACATCGTCCCGAACACCACGGGCGCTGCCAAGGCCATCGGCCTGGTTCTCCCCGAGCTCAACGGCAAGCTCATCGGTGCCGCCCAGCGCGTCCCGACGCCGACCGGCTCGCTGACCAACCTCTACGCCGTCGTTGACAAGAAGGTCACCGTCGACGAGGTCAACGCTGCCATGAAGGCCTACGCCGAGACCATCCCCGATACCTTCGCCTACAACGAGGACCAGATCGTCTCCCGCGACATCGTCGGCGAGACCCACGGCTCCATCTTCGAC
>ENA-OQDF01000914-OQDF01000914.1-human-gut-metagenome-genome-assembly--contig:-NODE-914-length-12293-cov-2.129130_pt1 | contig 12293 bp, 21 predicted proteins | sample MGYA00242769_ERZ504597 | MGnify/ENA primary metagenome ERZ504597 (study PRJEB26092, sample SAMD00036305) | human gut metagenome | host: Homo sapiens | study: EMG produced TPA metagenomics assembly of...
CTGAATTGTCAGGATCTGCACTCTTTTTATTGTGTGTAAAAGGGATCCGATTATATATCTACAGCCCTTCCCTGTATATCTCACTGATCACAGCCTGGGCATGTTCTGATTCTTTTTCCTTTATAAGCTGCTCCCTGTCACTCAAATTGCAATCATTTCATCCACCACTACCTCAACTGCGGGTGGCTCTGTCATCCTGTACAGATACCCCAGCATGCGCGTTGCTGTGTAATCCGTATTCAGATACTTGTAGGCAATTTCTGAACATAGTTCCTTCGGATATCTTCTTTCAATCAATGCTCTGTAAAGCTCGTCTGCTCTTTCTGATGCCATATTTTTCTCTCCGTGTCAGGCTTCATCGGATGCATCATTCAGTGCGTCATTCGCATCCTCCAGTGCATCCAGTGCCTCTGTCAGAAGATCCAGTTTGTCACTGCTCTCATCTTCTGCTTCATATGCATCAATCACATCCACAAGAGTATCTTTTATTTCTTCCAGAGAAGCTATAATTCTTTTCAATCTGGCTTCCTTTGAAGAAATTCCAGTAATATCTACTACTTTGCTCATGATAATCCTCCTTCTTGGGTGAAAAAGTTGTTACCCATATGATACCCGTTTCCACCTCAAAAGTAAAATACTATCTTTTTATCATGCATAGCAGACTTTACTCCGTATAACTATTCCCATTCTCATCGGTCCAGGTGCCATCGCCGTTATCGGTATAGCCAACACCATTTGCATCACAATAATAATAATCTCCGTTTGTGGTCTCTTTTACATCGACACTTCCGCCGCTGCCCTGGAGTTCATGCTGTCCCAGCTTCGTTCCCAAATTGTAGTCTTCGTCATTCCAGGTACGATAAGAATTTCCATTGGCATCTGCAGTTTCCGTCTCCCTGATAGCTGTATTGAAATCCGTTATAGTCAGAATAAGTTCCATCTCCGTTGTCGTAAAGGACTCTGGATTCCTCATCACCTTCACCTGATGCTACAATCGATGCCACACCGGAAGGAGTACTGAAGCCACTGGTGTATGGCACTCCTGCCGGAAGACTCTCATAATAGGATCCTGACCCATCGCTGTCAGAACCACTTCCATTATCTGTCGTTTCACTTTCCTGCTCGTTGCTTTCCACAGTAGAATCAGAATTTGTTTCCGCACTGATGTTTTCTCCCGAATTTACAGAAGCTTCTGTATTTGTATCCTCTGACACTCCCGTTTCACTCTGTGTCCCTGCTATTTTCTGCATATCTATCATTTCAGAAAATGGTGCATAATCCGGTGCATTCTTTTCTTCCGGATCTGTATTTTTTTCCTGCCCTGTTCTCTCTGTTCGCGTTGGGGCTGTATCTGTCCCGGCCGAAACATTAAATACGAGGTTACTGCCCGCAAGAAGCACCGTCACAAGAATTCCCGGCAGGATTCCTCTACGAAGCTTCCGTATGTTCACCATATACAAAATTCTGTCCTTAAACACCATTCCGCTGTCATTGAGACTTGCTGTTACATATGGGATCTGATTATTCATCGCCACTGTACGAAGAAGCAGCTGTCTGTAAAGCCTGTGGTCTTTTTTGTTTACACGGTTAATCACTGCCGTATCACACAGATTCTCGATATCCTTATCTGCTTCTTTCAGCATAATAAGAAGAAACGGATTAAACCAGTATATTGTTGCACAGATTCGAAGAAGCATCTTATACCAGAGATCCCGATGACAATAATGTGTAAGTTCATGGTAAAATACCAGTTTTCGCTCCTCTGCGGAATAGCCTGTTGCCGGAAGATACAACTTTGTATGGAAGAGTCCTGCCAGAAGTGGTGTAGTAAGACCCGCATTCTGTCTGAGCTCCGGTGCTCTGCGCACACTCTTTTCCGGCATACATCTCTATACATCTGAATACTCACCGAATCATTGACTGGAAGGCTCATTCTCCTGAGATTTTTCATGGAAAGGTAATATGCCAGCAGTTCTCCTGCCAGTTTAAGCACTGCCACACTCAGCCAGACCGATGCAAAAATTACAGCAATAGTTTCCAGCCATTTTCCAGCCGTATGCACGATAAACTCTTTTTGTTCCGGAACTTCAGACTGACTTTTCGTATTATTGTTCACAGAAGACATTATTTCCATTTTCTGCTGTCTCTCTCCCGGTCTTGCTGCGTAATCCGTTGTCTTCGAATTTTGTTCATTCTGTTGAATGCTTCTCTGTACTTTAAAATCCACCAGCGTAAAATTTGCCGGAAGGCGCACAGGAATACAAAGACTTACCGTAATCAGCAGCCAGATAATATACTTCCATCTCGCTGATACCTGACCTTTAAACAGAATCGCAAGCAGTTTGACCAGTAAAATTATAACTGCTGCAATAATATTCAATTTCAGAATATGCAGAACAAAAATCTCCATAATTTGCTATTCCTCCCCGTCTTCCAGCTCCTTAAGAAAATCGCTGAGTTCATGAATTTCTTCAGAGCTGATTTTTTTCCCCTGATAAAGTGAGGTGACAAATTTTTTTAATGAATTTCCATAGAGTTTCTCAAGAACACTCTGACTCTCATGTGCCTGATAATCTGACTGCGAAACCAATGGAGTATACAGGTTTAATTTTCCCTGTTTCGTCACTTCCACAAAATTTTTACTCTCCAGTCTTGTCAGCAGTGAAAGGATTGTTGTCGATGCAAGTTTTTTCTTTGTATTGATTACTTTTTCAATTTCCGACCTGGTCATCGGAGGAGTTCCGTTCCAAAGAACAAGCATGATATCCAATTCTGATTCAGGTATCTCTGATATGTTTTTTTCACTCTTTTCCACCCTCCTGATTCACATCTGATATATTTCCTACAAATGTAGGAATAATTTTATTTTACCACGGGGTCCAAAAATGGCAAGAGCTTCTGCACATTTTACAGAAGCTCGTCGCTATCAATGTTACTGTTCACTCCGTTCACAGCAACTTGGTCAAAATCCATTCCAGATCACCTTCGGTGATAGGATTTTGCCCCGTATGTCTCGGGATTTTGCCATATTCATGGCAAAAACACCTCGCGGAATATTACCTGTGAACAGTTACCTATCAATTCATTTCGGTATAGCTGCTGCCATTTTCATCGCTCCATGTTCCGTCTCCGTTGTCTGTAAATCCGGTGCCATTGTCGTCACGGAAATAATAATCACCATTTGTAGTTTCCGTAACTGTCACTGTATTGCCGTCCGCATCCTGAAGATCATGCTGTTCCAGCGTATGTCCCAGATGATGTGTGTCATCATTCAGAGCTGTATACGTATTTCCATTTTCATCTGTATAAGTTTCATCCCCGTTATCCGTATATTCCATTCCGTCATCTCCACGATATTCACAGGAATAATCCTTGTGAAGAATATAATTGATCTCAATTGTATTTCCATCACTGTCAACTAATGTCATCGGTGAAGTAGTACGGATATCTGAATCATCACTGCTGTCTGATGAACTGACAGAAGCGTTTTTTCTGTATCAGAATCAGAGGAATTTGTCTCTCCCCCAGACTTCTGGCCAGAAGTACCGCTCTGATTTATCAGAATTTTCGTCAGTCTCCCTCGTAAGAGACGGATTTCCCGGATAAAGAAATATACTCTACAAATTTTCTGACGTCACCGATATCATCTGCATCTTTTGCATATCCTACTGCCATATACAGACTGTTTCCCTCTGAATAAATTGTCTGGTAGCAGGCCTCATATGTATCGTTACATTTGGCTATCCCGGTTTTTACATCATCCAGTGAATATTTATAAATATTTACATAATCACTTCCATTCGTATAGCTGGCATAAGTACCTTCCGTATCTGCCTTCTCCCAGGCAGAACCAGCCGGCGGCTGTGTATAGAAATCATTATTTCCGTCTGCCATAACAGTTCCAGCCGAAAAAATCCCCAGTGCTGATACGGTCATAATGTGATATTATTTTGTTGTTTGTTTTCATAATGGATTCTCCCTGATTTTTATTTTCTACATTTGTAGAAGTTATTTGTATTCTACATCTGTAGAAATAAAAAGTCAACCACTAATTCTACGTTTGTAGAAATAATGGTTGACCAAACAAAACTTCTGTCTTACCAAAGGTATCTCAGTGTTTTATTGCAAGAAATACTATCTTTTTATTTCTTTCATTCTATACTATTATCAGTCAAAATGCAGAGTCTTATGATATTTTGCATACTGGTCAAGAAGATCACTCCACTTCTGACCCTCTGGTTTGTTTTCATTATTGTTGTAATTATCTGGTCCCTTCAGTTCATCCATGTACTGAGTATAGTCCAGAATGTAGATGTCAACCGTGGAAATATCTCTGTCCTGGATTGTAAAATTATTGCAGTTTCCAGCCGAATCATTATATGGAAGTTTGTTTCCGTTGGCATCAAGAGCAACCATAAAACAGTCACTGTCAGAGCCATCCTCATAAAGCTCATTTACCGTCAGCTCATATGGTGTACGGATTACGGATCTGAGGCCGATACCTGCCTCATTTGTATCGTTCAATTCCAGAACCTCAGTCTGAGAATCGTCTACTGTAACCGGAATATCAAAGTTCCAGTCACCTTCATATTGTAGTAGCCCGCATCTGTTCCATATTTTTCTTCATCCGCTTCTGACCACTCATAGTCTGCTTCCAATCCTCTTACCTTCGTGATATCCAGATGCAGGTTAAAGGTATCCGGAATCTCAATATCTTTAATATATTTCTGATATGCTCCACCACGCTCAGACACTTTATTGATATATTCTTCCAGCAACGCATATCCTTCATCTGTCTCATCATCCAGCTCATCCAGTGTTATTCCCATTTCATCCAGCACCTGCTGCGTCATTTCATTGTATTTCTCATTATATTCGGTGTAATCTTTTGCCGCATGTGCAAGATCATAACGGAAAATACATGCATAGGTGTTGTCATCCAGAAACTTCCTTCCACCTGACCATCGATGACCGGATCCGCCTCTGCGTTAAAATCCACACCACCAGTCATATCCAGATCAATAACTGGTGTTCCACTTTCTGCAAAAGTTTCTGTCTTCGGAAATGGCTGCTCGCTCTTAAACTGCATGGTTACATAGACCGCCTGACTGTTCGCGTATACTTCCGAGCATGTGATAGTCAGACCATCTGCTGTCTTGGTATATGCGGTGTCATCTTTTTTCGTATCCTGTCCCGCCTCAGTATCTTCCGATGGATTTCCTTCTGTGTCTGACCCAGTGTCTGCCGCGGTTCCTTCTGTCTCAGTTGTATCAACAGCTTCCAGAGTCGTTGCATGATCCGCAAAATCACCAAAGAAGCTCACGTTATCTTGCAGCATTTCAAAAAGTCCTCCAACCACTGGAAGATTTTTTGCCATAACCGGATTCACTGCACAGAATATAAATCCGACTGCAAGCGCTGCTGCCATACCTCCTGCAATTCTTCCTCCGAGCTTCATCCAGTGATAAGGTTCTTTTGGCGCCTTTTTCTGCACAGCAGTGTTATTTTCAATCAGACGATATGCCTGATTCACGCGCTCATGTACAATCAGCGGTATTTCTGTTTCTTCCTGAAGTTTTTTCTGAAAATCCTTTTCATTATCATTAAGACTCATCATTAGGCACGTCCCTCCCTGACCTTATATTCATACAATTCTGCAACCTGTTTTCTGCCTCTCTGAAGACGCGATTTCACAGTGCTTTCTTTCATATCCAGGATGTCACTGATCTCCCGGATATTGAACCCTTCCATATAGTACAGAAGGATCACCAGACGATATTTATTATCCAGCGGTTCCAGCATCTGTGCCCATTCTTTTGCAGCATATTCTTCCTCATAAAAAGGAGTCTCCGGCATCTGATCCGTGTAGGTGACCTGTTTCTTCTGCTTCAGAATATCCTTGCATTTATTGATCAAAATCCGCAGCATCCAGGTCTTGAAGTATCTGTTCTGCTTCAGACTTCTCAGATTTTCATAGCAGGAAAGAATGGTATCCTGGATTGCATCGGCAACATCTTCATCATTCTTGAGATATGCAGATGCCATCTTGTACATACACTGCAAATGCTCATCCATCAGTCTGCAGAAGGCATCTTTGTCGTCTTTCTTCGCCCTTCGTATCAAAATTCATTGTTCATTGATTTCTCCATTCTCCTGTTTCTGACCGGTCATCAGGAAATGTTGTGTAAAAGCTTCTGTTTATGTGCTTCTACTTATTAGACGCCAAAAACGCCAAAAAGGACGCACGTGTAAATAAATATTAACATAAAAATAGTTATAACCCCACTCCGGAATTATAACTATTTCTTGTCTTACACTTATTCATTTTATTCTCATTTCAGTTAATATCTATAGTCCAAATCTCCGCTGTACGATCTCTGCCAGCACTTCTGCCGTTCCCTTAACTCCCAGCATGCTGGAATCGATCATGATCTGCTTGCTGTCCAGATCACCTGGTGCATATTTCGCATATCGCTTATGATATGCTGTACGTGCTTTGTCTACTTTGTAGATCATTTTTGTTGCTTCCTCCGGCTTCATTTTGAGCACTTCCACACAATTTTTATAGCGTGCATCCACCGGCGCATAGATATATATATTCAAAACATTCTGTGATCACGAAAAATATAATCTGCACATCTTCCTACTCCTTCTGATATGCTGATGGTTACACACGGCGACTTCGACAACTCCGATATCAATAAAGATGTCAACGCCATGTTCCCGATCGACCGTTTACATGAACTCGTAGAAGAAGGCTTCATCGGATACTTCTGATTTTCGATAAAAGAATCTCCGTGCATGAATCCTCTATTTCCCTTTTCATACACGGAGATATCTTTTTTTGTTCGACTTGAATTAATTTATGCTCTGTTTTTTATATTCCTCAACAGTGTATCCACTTCTTCTCGTGTTGCAAGATTCTCTGAAAAAGCACTTGCACTTCCAGTACAGACTCCATAATAAAAAGCATCTTCATATATACCAGACTTCAAATATCCATATAAAAATCCGGCTACCATGGAATCTCCTGCACCAACAGAATTCTTTACCTTACCTTCCGGTGCTTCACTTTTGTAAGTGGATCCATCTTCCGCCACAAGAACTGCCCCATCTCCCGCCATAGAGACCAGTACATTTGCAGCGCCCATTTCCTGCAGTTTTTTTGCATAAAGAATAACGTCTTCTTTTGTGCTCAACGTAACACCAAAAATTTCTCCAAGCTCATAATTATTTGGCTTGATCAGAAACGGATGATACTCCAGTACATTTACCAGCAGATTTTTGGTTGCATCCACAACGATCATAACTTCTCGCTTCTGCAAACGTTTCATAATATCACGGTAGATCGTAGATGGAAGAACCGTCGGAATGCTTCCGGCAAGAACAAGGATGTCCCCTTTTTGCAGAGCATCTAGCTGCTGATAAAAATTTCCTGTTCTTCTCCACTGATTTCCGGTCCCATACCATTTATTTCAGATTCCTCTGATACAGTTTTTTCACCATTCTCTCCCACCTGCAGAGAACGCAATTTTACATTGATTCTTGAGATTCCTTTCTTTACCCGCACAAACTGCTCTTCTATCTTCCGCTCTTTCATCAGTCTGCGAATCTCTTCTCCTGTAAACCCGCCAGCAAAACCAAGTGGGATACTTTCCATTCCCAGGTTTTGAAGTACGATTGACACATTGATTCCCTTTCCTCCGGGCAAAATAAGTTCCTCTGCTGTTCTGTTTACTTTTCCTGTTTTAAATTCATCAACGCCTACTATATAATCCAGAGAAGGATTAAACGTCACCGTATATATCATATCTCTGATGCCTCCATTTTTTATTTACTATCATCTGTATAATAATGCCTGTCACGATCAGTACCAGACCCAGAACAGAAAACACGGTAATCTTTTCTCCCAGAACAAAATGTGTCAGAATCAGCGACACAAACGGAGTCAGATATGCCAGATTGGCAATCACCGCTGTATTTCCCAGATTCATCTTTTCTTTCAGAATCCAGCAGGAAAAAAGAATGATCAGCGCTGGCCAGAGTTCATTTATCACAAATGCTGTCTGTGCTTTGAGACGTGCTGTCCCAAGAAGCAAAAAATAATTATAAAAAAACACGCCCAGCGATCCTATCAGTATCATCCGGATGCTTCTGTGCATTGATGAGTGTCTGCCTGTCAATTTAAATTTTATTTTACATTCCTTTTGCTTTTTTCACACATGCAGTCTGAGCCTCGATCACTGCACTACGCAGACCTTTTTCTTCCAGAACACGCACTGCCTGAATTGTCGTTCCTGCCGGAGAGCAGACCATATCTTTGAGTTCACCCGGATGTTTGCCTGTCTCAAGCATCAGTTTTGCACTTCCGAGCACGGACTGTGCCGCAATTTGTATGCCTGTGCTCTCGGCATTCCGTCTGCAACTGCTGCATCTGCCATTGCTTCAAGAAACATAAACACATATGCCGGAGAGCTTCCGGAAACACCTACAACCGCATCCATCAGATGTTCCGGAATCACTTCTGTCTTTCCGAAGGTATTGCAAAGTTTTACGGCAAGTGCAGTTTCTTTTTCTGTGACCAGCTCATTTACACAAAGCGCTGTCATTCCCTCACCAACCATTGCCGGAGTATTTGGCATAGTACGGATAACTTTTGTTTTTTCTCCCAGATGTTCCCCAAGCCACTGTAATGTTTTACCCGGTGCAATAGAGATAAAAATCTGTTCCTCTTTTACACTGTCTTTAATTTCATTCAGAACACCTTCCAGAAACTGTGGCTTCACTGCCAGAAAAACTACATCCGCAAAATCCACAACCTGTGCGTTAGTATCTGCCTTCTGAATGCCAAGTTCCTGCTCGATCTTTTTACGTGTCTTATCTGATTTTGCAGAAGCGATCATATCTGTCGCTGCCACTTCTCCACTTTTCAGAATTCCCTTTAACATGGCTGTTGCCATATTTCCACAACCGATAAAACCAATTTTCATGATAATCTTCCTCCTTGTGTGAAAATCTTTGTCTGTACACAGAAAATCTTCCTGTTATTGTTACTCTGTCACTTTACAAATACACAGTAACGTTTTACCTATATAATACCTGTTTCCGCACAAAAAGTAAAATATTATATTTTTATTTGACAGATTCTATTTTGTAATCATTTACTCAAAATGTAATGTCTTGTGGTATTTCGCATATGCAGTAATATTATCCCTGTGATAATACTGCCGAAGCTTCTCCACCACCCCCGAAGCGCCTGAAAAATCTTCACGGCTCTTGCTGGTCGATGTTTTTTCACCCTTTGTCAGATTTCTCTGGTTGCCTGTCTCAGCCATGCTTTTTCTTCCTCATCTAGATATGGTGCTATGGTAACATAGACTTTTTTGTGATATTCGTTCAGCAGTTTTCGTTCACGGTCCGACATCTGTTCCGTATCAACTCCATCCAGGTCAAACGGTACCATAGTCAGTGACTCAAAACACATAAACTGCCCGAAAGGAGTTTTTTCTGCCTTCTTACATAAAACAAGATTTTCATGACGGATGCCAAATTCATTCTCCAGATAATATCCTGGTTCATCGGATGTAATCATACCTTCTTCCAACACCGGTGCCGGATTTCCCGGAAGATTTTTCCATCGGAAACTGTTAGGCCCTTCATGCACATTCAGAAGATATCCTACCCCATGTCCGGTACCATGATTATAATCTTCGCCAAGTTCCCAAAGCGGACCTCTGGCAAGGTAATCAAGGTTTAATCCGGTGCATCCGTATTTAAATTTCGCAGCTGCGAGATTCAGATTTCCACGCAGAACTGCAGTAAAATATTTCTTCTCTTTCTCTGTGACCGGTCCCAATACGATCGTTCTTGTGATATCGGTCGTACCTTCCAGATAGTGTCCGCCAGTATCTGCAAGTACCATCTCTGGCCTCTAATGGAATATCTGTCTCCTCTGTTGCACTGTAATGAACAATTGCCGCATGCTTTCCATAGGCAATGATCGGATCAAAACTATCTCCAATAAAATGCTCCTGCTCACTGCGAAACTGATATAATTTCTCTGCTGCGCCGAGTTCTGTAATCCTCTCTTTTGCCACATTTGTTTTCATCCAGCGAATGAATTTTGTAACTGCAACACCATCTTTGACATGTGCAGTTCTTTCGTTGTCCATCTCTGTCTGATTTTTGACTGCCTTCGGAAGAAGTGTCAGATTCGGCTCATCCACAATCGTCACATTACATGGAATATTACTTACCAGGCGGCTATTGACATTGGCTTTGGAAAGCAGGATTTTTTTATCCTCTGCGACTGTCTGAACATAAGAATAGACATCCTCATACGGATAGATTTTTACTCCATCAGCTGCCAGATTTGTACGGATTTCTTCTGAAAAAGCAGCTGCGTTTGCATATAATCGAAGTTCTGCATCCGTCACTACAAGGTAAGAAAGAACTACCGGACAACAATGAATATCATTACCACGAATATTCAGTAACCAGGCGATATCATCAAGTGAAGTAAGAATAAAAATATTCGCCTTTTTTGCCTTCATCTGCTCTCGAATCCCTGTAATTTTATCCTTTCTTGATTCGCCCGCCCATTTCACATCCAGCTCCATAACCGGCTCACAGGAAAGTGCCGGACGTTCTCTCCAGATTTCTCCGATCAGATCCTCATTTACAGCAAATGTGATATTTTTTTCTTCCAGGATTTTCTCCAATTCTTCTGCTTCTTTTGCACTGACTGTACGTCCATCAAAGCCCAGACACATACTTTTTCCAGCTTTTCTGCCAGAAACTGATGTACCGTCGGTACTCCCGGCTCACCCGATCTGAACAGTTCAATCGTACTGCCACGAAGCTGATCTGCCGCCTGAATAAAGTATCTGCCATCGGTCCACAACCCAGCCATGTCCTGCATGATCACAGCTGTTCCCGCCGATCCTGTAAAACCTGTGATATATTTTCTACATTTAAAGTAATCACCCACATATTCAGATCCATGAAAATCATCCGTTGGCACCAGATAGGCATCTATCTTTTTTTCTTTCATTAACTCTCGAAGAACATTCAATCGCTCTGTTATCTTCATTTTCAGGCCTCCCCATTCAAATGTTTATCCACATTTTATTTGAATATCTACTGGATAAATCTCTGTATCTGTTGTCCATGGTAAACAGAATACAACTATTTGTCAATGACCGGCGTTAAACTATCCGCTCCTCCTCTTTTTGCCGTATTTTATTATGGTATACTAAAATAACTTCCAAATTGCAGATCGTGCAGGATCTGCAGATGGGACTTTCTACAGTAAGCCAAATCTGAATGCAATCTGGCAGGATTATCTTAAACATCTTGCATTTGCGATGCGAAATCTGAATATGATCATCGACAGCCTATCATTATCAGCGGATATCTTGCCCCTTACCTGGTTCCGGAAGATCTCAATATGCTACTGCATCTGATCAATGAAAATACCCCATTCACTCTCACAGCTGATCAACTGCTGGTCGGCACACATGGACAATATACTCCGGCTATTGGCGCGGCACTGCATTATATCAACCGATTCGTACATGAGGGAACTGCCCTCTGACCCGCAAGGGGACTTCCCTTGAACCCGTTAATTTGCATTAACATTTCTTTCTCAGGAATACTTTCCTGAAACCTTTTTCTATATTGGAATATAAGAAAACCGCCATGGGACTTAGCCAGTCCCCTGGCAACCCCTGGGCCAAAATATTTGACGGAAATTTTGCCTTATGTGGTTCCCTTTGAAAAATCCTCCTGGTGTTTCAAAGCGGAAGACTTTCTTATAAATAATATAGCAGTATATAAAAATAACAGGACTCTTCTCTCTCGTATGGAGAAGATATCCTGTTATTTTACATTCTAATGATATAATTATATATTACCACAATTCTTTTCAGCGTGGCCCGGTGGGGTGCGCGAGGGGAGAGCGGCCTTCGCAACTGTGAGCGCCCTCCCCTCGCAAATGGTTTTCTCAATTGCCAAATTGAATTTACCCTGCCTTATAAGGTAAAAACTATACCTTTTTAATATGAGACTTTATTCTTAGAAAAGTCCAGTAATCTTTCCGGTCTCGTCTACATCAATTCTCTCTGCAGCCGGTACTTTTGGCAGTCCTGGCATAGTCATGATCTCACCTGTCAGAGCTACGATGAAGCCTGCACCCGCGGAGATCTTCAGGTTACGTACAGTAACTTCGAAGTCTGTCGTGCACCGAGTTTGGTCTGGTCATCTGTCAGACTGTACTGTGTCTTAGCTACACA
>ENA-OQDF01000916-OQDF01000916.1-human-gut-metagenome-genome-assembly--contig:-NODE-916-length-12282-cov-1.499548_pt1 | contig 12282 bp, 25 predicted proteins | sample MGYA00242769_ERZ504597 | MGnify/ENA primary metagenome ERZ504597 (study PRJEB26092, sample SAMD00036305) | human gut metagenome | host: Homo sapiens | study: EMG produced TPA metagenomics assembly of...
AAATATTAAGTCCCATTGCTTTTGAAATGTCCTTGATTTTTTCATCAAATTTATACCGTCTTACAAAAATCTCGCTGTCAGGTTCGCCAAGGCTCATAACTGTTTCCCATACATAATTATTGTGAAAATTCTCTTCAATGAAATTTTTGCCATCTGACAGTTCAATATCTTCAAGAAATGTATGATCCGTTTTTCTGTTTATCCGTTTCAGAGCAAAATTCCGGGCAACGGCAGCAAGATATGACCGTAATGTACCTTTCTGTAAATCTATCCTCCCGGCATTCTTCCAGAGTACAATAAACACATCTGCCACAATTTCTTCAATATCCTCTTTCGGCAGTGAATTGCCGGCCATATGATACAAAACAGTACTCAAATACGGTGTATAAATTTTGATTGCTTCATCTATTGAATTTTTTTCTCTGTTCCTGAGACGCTGCAAAAGCTCTGCTTCATCTGTCATATCAACCCAACTTTCTTTTTAATACTTTCAAAAATTAAAAGCTTTTAACCTTTACATTCTTATATATCCTGCCAGGAAACAAAAAGTTTCATTTCTTATAAAAAAAAGTATACAGAACTTGTGTTAAATTCTGTACACTCTCAATGAACTGTTCCTTTTGCATTTTATCTTCTACCCATCCATTTACCTCCGATACCTGATAAAAATAAAACCTCCAAACTGAGTAATCTTATCTTACATCAGTTTGAAGGTTTACACAAGAATTCCTTGCTCAATCAAAACAAATCGTTTTCTAAGTCTAGTTAAAATCCCAGAATCCAGTCCCTGTTTCAGGATCATATTTGCGGCGGATAGTTCCACCTGTTACCGGGCGAAGTTCGATTTCTGCAGTATACAGTACAGTAATTGATTTCATATGACCTGCTGCCATGCAATGTCGTTCACCATCTTTATAAGAGAATACTGCATGAGTATGATGATAACAGATATTATTTTCACCTGTTACCACGTTGCCGTTTAAAGATACCAACTCAAGCATTCCTGAAATGCGCTGTTCTTCGAAGCTGCCTGTCTCTGGGATAAAGGTCTGAATTTTTGCATCCTTACATCCTCCGATCCCGGAAAAGTAGCTGATCTGATATTTCTTTTTACATATTTGAGGATTGTACTGATGATCTCATCATTACAATCCATTCTTATGTAATAGCATTCGCCGAATTTTCTGTAATCCATTTTTTATCTCCATTTAAGTTATTACTTTCGGATAAATATTGCTTAACAGAAATATTATATTCCTGTTTCCTGTTGATGACAATCCCTATCATTCTATTTCTGTCATTTAAAGGAGTGTGCAATTTTAACATCTTCCACAGTTCCTGCACGGGTTGCATCCGGCTTTTTTTATATGCGGATACCATTCATGGATTTCCGGTAATGGATCGCTTTTTTTCCATTCTTTTACACTATAGTGATCTGTAAAAAGCACTTTTTCCCCAATATATTCTATTTCCAGTGGATAAATTGTAATTTTATCAGGATTCATGCAGCTTTGACAGATTCTCGGGGACAATAACTGATTTCCAAATAACACTGCCTGATCCATAGTAATGATCTGCATATGGTTTTCGCTGATATATTCTATTTTCTGTTCTGCTGCACATGTATATGCTGAGGGAATTTTCACTTTGTTGATCGTAAATATCCATCTGCATAGTTGTCTTTGAATCTAAATGGCAAATAACTAATTCTGGATTTAACACTTCAAATCCGGTCAAATACTTACCAATATCACCTGCCTTAAATTCAGTAGAATTCTCAACGGTAATGCTTACCTTCTCATTTTCGAATTCCTCAACTACTCGCTTGAATCGAACTTGCTTCAGATTCAAGATAATGTTAGTGACATCTTCTTTCACACCCGGAATTGTAGCAAATTCATGTTCCACACCCTCAATACGGATTGTGTTAATTGCATAACCTTCCAACGAAGAAAGAAGAATACGGCGTAAAGCATTACCTACGGTAATACCGAAACCGGGTTCGAGTTGGACGGAACTCAAATTTTCCAAATCTGGAGTCCGCTTCCAACATTAATACTTTATCAGGTTTTTGAAATGCTAATATCGCCATGAAATTAATTATTATTTAGAGTACAATTCAACAATCAAGTGTTCTTTAATGTTTTCAGGAATGTCAGCTCTTTCTGGAACATGCAACAATTTACCAGTCTTAGAGTTTTCATCCCATTCCAACCAAGGATATTTGCTGTGGTTAAATCCAGCCAAAGAGTTAGCAACAACTTCCAAGATTAGATTTTTCACGAACACCTACCAACTGACCCGGTTTTACAGAGAAAGAAGGAATGTTTACAACCTTACCATCTACAGTAATGTGCTTGTGACCTACAAGCTGACGAGCAGCAGCACGAGTCGGTGCAATACCCAAACGGAACACTACGTTGTCCAAACGACATTCAAGGCTCTGCAACAAGATTTCACCAGTAATACCGTTCATACTTGCTGCTTTCTCAAACATGTTACGGAATTGTTTCTCCAACACACCGTAAGTATATTTAGCTTTCTGCTTTTCAGCCAACATGACACCGTATTCAGAAGTTTTTCTGCGACGGTTGTTACCATGTTGTCCAGGAGGATAGTTTTTCTTAGACAAAACTTTATCTGCTCCAAAGATTGCTTCACCGAATTTACGTGCAATTCTAGTTTTTGTCCAGTATATCTAGCCATTTTCTTTCTTAATTTAATTGTTATTCATGAACTCAATTTGTTGCAGCCGCGATTACAGAAAGGAATGCAATCCATTATTTAACAAAATCAAGTTACATCTAAATAGGTTATCTTTATTATACTCTTCTTCTTTTAGGAGGACGACAACCGTTGTGAGGCAATGGAGTTACGTCGATAATTTCAGTAACTTCAATTCCAGCTCCATGTACAGTTCTGATTGCAGACTCACGTCCGTTTCCAGGACCCTTTACATAAGCCTTTACCTTTCTCAGGCCAAGATCGTATGCCACTTTTGCACAATCCTGGGCAGCCATCTGAGCTGCATAAGGAGTGTTCTTCTTAGAACCTCTAAATCCCATCTTACCTGCAGAAGACCATGAGATAATCTGACCTTCACTGTTTGCCAAAGAAACGATAATGTTATTGAATGAAGAATGAACATGCAACTGTCCATTAGCATCAACCTTGACATTTCTTTTTTTAGCTGCGACTGTTTTTTTTGCCATATTAACAATTATTTAGTAGCTTTTTTCTTATTTGCAACTGTTTTCTTTCTTCCTTACGTGTACGAGCATTGTTCTTTGTGTCTGACCTCTAACGGGCAGACCCAAGCGGTGACGAACACCACGGTAGCAACCAATATCCATTAATCGCTTAATGTTCAACTGGATTTCAGAACGAAGATCACCTTCAACCTTGTATTCAGCACCAATGATTTCACGGATCTTAGCAGCCTGATCATCAGTCCAATCCTTTACTTTCAGTCACGGTCTACGCCTGCCTTATCCAAAATTTTTGCTGAACTACTACGACCTATACCATATACATAGGTCAACGCAATTTCACCTCTCTTGTTTTGAGGCAAATCGACACCAACTATTCTTATAGCCATATACTAAATTATTTTTTTGCAAAAATAATAATATTATCCTTGACGTTGTTTATACTTAGGATTTTTCTTGTTAATAACATACAAACGGCCATTACGTCTAACGATCTTACACTCTGGCGTACGTTTCTTTAAGGATGCTCTTACTTTCATATCTTAATTTTATTTATATCTAAATACAATTCTTCCTTTCGATAAATCGTAAGGAGACATTTCGACTCTTACTTTATCCCCTGGCAGGATTTTGATGTAATGCATCCGCATCTTACCGGAAATATGTGCAGTAATCTCATGTCCGTTTTCTAATTCAACACGAAACATTGCATTAGACAATGCTTCAACTATAACTCCATCTTGTTCTATTGCAGATTGCTTTGCCATATTAATTTCTTAAATTGCTTTATCTCCTAATACTTCTTCAATGAACTCGAATGATGACAATATATCAGCTTCACCAGCACCGACTGCTATCGTATGTTCAAAATGAGCTGCACACTTGCGGTCTTTTGTCCTCACCGTCCAGCCATCACGCTCCATGAGTATTTGTCGGTTACCTAAAGTTATCATCGGTTCAATGGCAATGCACAAGCCTTTCTTCAGCATTGTCCCATAACCACGTTTTCCGTAATTGGGGACCTGAGGATCTTCATGCATTTCCTTGCCTATTCCGTGACCCACAAACTCACGCACCACACCATAAGAATTAGATTCGCAGTGCTGCTGTATCGCATAGCCGATATCACCCAACCGCTTGCCGTGAACGGCATTCTGTATCCCTATGTACAATGCTTCTTTAGTAACCTTCAGTAATTTGCGGACCTCTTCGTCAACTTCACCTACACAAAACGTATAAGCTGAGTCGCCACAAAAGCCATTCATGTAAGTACCACAATCAACAGACACGATATCACCGTCTTTCAATACCACATTATCTCCCGGAATACCATGTACCACTTGGTCATTTACAGATGTGCAAATAGAAGCTGGAAACGGATCACCATATTGATTAGGAAAACCTTAAAGGTTGGAACAGCACCATTGTCTCTGATGAACTCTTCCGCTACCCTATCCAGCTCTTTTGTTGTCACTCCGGGCCTTATAACCTTAGCTATCTCAGCCAACGTCTTTCCAACAAGCAAATTACTCCTGCGGAGCAGCTCTATTTCATCTTCTGTTTTAAGAAATATCATTCTTCAAAAAAGATTAATATGCAGCTACATTACCACTGCGGCCTTTAATACGTCCGGATTTCAGCAAACCGTCATAGTGTCTCATTAACAAATGACTTTCTACCTGCTGGAGAGTATCAAGCACCACACCCACAAGGATTAACAAAGATGTACCGCCAAAGAATTGAGCAAACTCAGCTTTCACACCGAATATGCCGGCAAACGCAGGCATAATGCAACCAAGGCCAAGAAGAAAGAACCAGGCAAAGTAATACGTGACATAATCACGTCAATATACTCGGCAGTTTGCTTTCCTGGCTTGATACCCGGAATAAAACCATTGTTTCTCTTCATATCTTCAGCCATCTGAGTCGGATTAATAGTAATTGCAGTATAGAAATACGTAAACAATATAATCAACACTGCAAAAATCAAATTATACCAAAAGCTTGTATGATCAGTCAATGCACGTACGAAACCGCTTGCATCATTCACATTCGAGAACCCAACAAGAGTGATAGGAATAAACATGATAGCCTGAGCAAAATGATAGGCATCACGTTAGCAGCATTCACCTTCAAAGGAATATACTGTCTAGCACCGCCATATTGCTTGTTACCCACAATCTTCTTCGCATATTGAACAGGAATCTTTCTAGTTCCCTGAACCAAAAGAATAGCGAATGCAATAACAACCAGCAACACAACAAGCTCAATCAGGAACATTACCAGACCACCAGTCTTGTCCGTCATACGGGAAATCAATTCCTGGAATAAGGACTGCGGCAGACGGGCGATGATACCAATCATGATAATCAGCGAAATACCATTACCGATACCCTTATCCGTAATTCTCTCACCAAGCCACAAAATAAACATACTTCCAGCCGCTAAAATAATGGTAGAAGTAAACATAAACAGAGTCCAATCTAATGAAGCATTTAAAGAAGGACCAGCCTGCATCTTAAGATTGAGCAAATAAGAAGGAGCCTGAACCAAAAGAATAAGAATCGTCAGATAACGAGTATATTGATTCATTTTTCTTCTACCACTCTCACCTTCGCGCTGCAATTTTTGGAAATACGGAACCGCAATACCCAGCAGCTGAATCACAATGGAGGCAGAGATGTACGGCATGATACCCAATGCAAAAATAGAAGCATTGGAAAATGCTCCTCCGGAAAACATGTTTAACAAGGCTAAAAGACCTTCGCTTGTCTGTTGATGCAATTGTGTCAGCATTGACGGATTGATCCCCGGCAAAACGACATACGAACCAAAACGGTAGATTGCCACAAACAATATGGTAATGAGGATCCGTTGTCTCAGATCCTCAATTTTCCATATATTCTTTAATGTTTCAATAGCTTTTCTCATTGAATTAGAGTTTTACTACTTGTCCACCAGCAGCTTCGATGGCAGCAACAGCAGTCTTAGAAAATGCATGTGCCTGTACATCCAACTTAGCAGTCAAAGTTCCGTTACCTAATACTTTTACCAACTGGCTTGCAGAAATGAAACCAGCAGCAATGAAGTCACTGATACCTACAGTCTGCAAGTTCTTTGCTTCAGCCAATTTCTGAATTGTATCCAAGTTGATAGCCTTATACTCTACACGATTGATATTTTTAAAGCCAAACTTAGGAACACGACGTTGAAGAGGCATCTGACCACCTTCAAAACCGATTTTCTTAGAGTATCCAGATCTTGATTTAGCTCCTTTATGACCTCTAGTAGAAGTACCTCCCAAGCCAGAACCCGGACCACGTCCAATTCTCTTTCTTGTTTTAGTAGATCCCTCTGCAGGTTTTAAATTACTTAAGTTCATATTGTAATTCGTTTTATATTCAACAAATAATTACTTAACAATGGTAACCAAGTGTTTAACCTTATCCACCATTCCAAGAATTGAAGGAGTGCATTCGTGTTCAACCACACGATTCAACTTATGAAGCCCCAGTGCATCAAGAGTTCTCTTCTGATCAGCAGGAGCACCAATTCTACTTTTAACTTGTTTAATCTTTATAGTCGACATATTCTTCCTCCTTATCCTCTAAATACTTTTTCCATACTAACTCCTCTGTTCTGGGCAACCATACGAGCATCGCGCATTTCACTCAATGCCAAGATAGTAGCCTTTACCAAGTTGTGCGGGTTGGAAGAACCTTTGACTTAGCCAAAACGTCTGTTACACCAACACTTCCAATACGGCACGCATTGCACCGCCAGCAACAACACCGGTACCGTGAGAAGCCGGTTTAATAAATACTTCAGCGCCACCGAACTTGCAGACTGTTCGTGAGGAACTGTACCTTTCAGTACAGGCACTCTTGTCAGGTTTTTCTTTGCAGATTCAACACCTTTGGCAATAGCAGCGGTTACTTCACCAGCTTTACCAAGGCCCCAACCGATGATGCTTCTTCGTTTCCTACTACCACAATAGCAGAGAAACTAAAAGTTCTACCACCTTTGGTTACTTTGGTTACACGATTAATAGCAACCAATCTGTCTTTCAGCTCTATATCGTTTGTAATCTTAACTCTATTATTAAGTCCTGCCATAATGATTAAAATTTAAGTCCACCGTTACGGGCAGCATCAGCCACCTCTTTTACTCTCCCATGATACAAGTAACCATTACGGTCGAAAACAACAGTAGTAATACCTGCTTCCTGAGCTTTTTTCGCAATCAGTTCACCTACTTTAGCAGCTTGTTCCTTCTTAGGCATTTTTTCAGTCATACCCAAAGAAGAAGCGGCAGCCAATGTCTTACCGGACAAGTCGTCGATAATCTGAACATAGATTTGCTTGTTACTTCTAAATACACTCATACGCGGGCATTCAGTAGTACCTGAATTTTGTTGCGTACTCTATATTTGATCTTAATTCGTCTTTCTATTTTTGTTGTCATAATAATATCAATTTAAATGATTATTTAGCACCAGCTGATTTACCAGACTTTCTACGAATTTCTTCGCCAACAAACTTAATACCCTTACCCTTATACGGTTCAGGCTTACGGAAAGAACGTATTTTAGAGCAAACTTGACCAAGTAACTGCTTGTCGCAAGATTCCAATATAATCAAAGGATTCTTGTTTCTTTCAGACTTAGTCTCAACTTTAACTTCAGGAGGCAACTGTATAAAGATACTGTGAGTATAACCTAAAGCCAGTTCAATGATATTTCCCTGGTTAGAGCACGGTAACCTACACCGACAAGTTCCAATTCTTTCTTATATCCTTCTGATACACCAACAACCATGTTGTGTACCAATGAACGGTATAATCCATGGAATGCATGCTTTTGCTTAGGATTATCCAGCATTGCATTTTCATTCTCAGCCAAAACAACATGACCGTCTTCGATGGTAACATTGATAGCAGGATTTACATATTGCTCATTTCGCCTTTGGGTCCCTTAACGGTAACCACGTCATCTTTCAGAGTAACTGTTACTCCAGCGGGAATACTAATGGGTAATTTTCCTATTCTTGACATTGCTAATTCCTCCTATTAATATACATAACACAAAACTTCACCACCAATCTTTAGTTCAGCGGCTTCTTTGTTGGTCATTACACCCTTGGAAGTAGATATTATAGCAATACCCAAACCATTAATAACACGCGGCATGTCTTTATAACCGGTATATTGACGCAAACCCGGAGAAGAGATTCTCTCCAGCTTCTTGATAGCGTTAACCTTGTTTACCGGATCATACTTCAAGGCAACTTAATTGTACCTTGAGGACCATCTTCTACAAACTTATAATTAAGAATGTAGCCCTTTTCAAAAAGAATCTTAGTGATTTCTTTTTTCAAATTTGAAGCCGGAACTTCCACAACTCTGTGCTTCGCTTGAATAGCGTTCCGCAACCTCGTCAAATAATCTGCTATTGGATCAGTCATATAAAAATAAATTAAATTAATCAGGCCTACCCTGACAATATTTAAAAAACAAAATTACCAGCTTGCTTTCTTTACACCGGGAATAAGACCGTTAGAAGCCATCTCACGGAACTGGATTCTGGAGATACCAAACTGACGGATATATCCTTTAGGACGACCAGTCAGCTTGCAACGGTTGTGCATACGAATCGGATTAGAATTCTTAGGCAGGTCCTGCAATTTCTGTGCAGCTTCAAAAGCTTCAGCAGGATCACCAGTTCTAACGATTTGCTTCAACGCAGCTCTCTTCTCGGCATATCTGGCTACTAATTTAGCACGCTTTACTTCACGTGCCTTCATTGATTCCTTTGCCATATTATCAATCTTTTTTAGCGTTTTTAAACGGTAAACCGAATTCCTTCAACAAGGCATACCCTTCTTCATCTGTTTGCGCAGAGGTTACAAAGGTAATATTCATTCCGAGAATTCTAGTAATACTATCGATATTAATTTCAGGGAAAATGATTTGTTCCTGAATACCAAGAGTATAGTTACCCTTACCATCGAACTTACTTTCAATACCCTTGAAGTCGCGAATACGAGGCAGAGCTACACGAACCAACTTTTCAAGGAATTCGTACATTCTCTCACGACGCAGAGTTACCATAACACCAATCGGCATTTTCTTACGCAACTTAAAGTTTGCAATATCCTTACGAGAAATGGTTGCCACGGCTTTCTGACCAGTGATAGCAGTCATTTCATTAATTGCCACTTCAATAATCTTCTTGTCAGCAACAGCCATACCCAAACCCTGATTGATAACAATCTTCTTAAGTACGGGTATCTGCATAGAAGAAGAATACTGGAACTGTGATTTCAATGCAGGCGCAATACGGTCTGCATATTCTTTCTTAAGGCTAGCAGTATTACTCATTACTTAATCTCCTCTCCTGATTTTTTAGAATAACGCACTAAAGTGCCTTCAGCACTTACTTTTCTACCAACACGCGTTGCTTTACCAGTCTTTGGATCAACGGGGTTCAAGTTTGACAAGTGGACAGAAGCTTCCTGCTTCACAATGCCACCTTGTGGGTTTTTAGCATTCGGTTTTGTGCTCTTAGACACCATGTTGATACCTTCAACGATTGCGCGGTTTTTATCAACAAGAACCTTCAATACACGACCAGTCTTACCCTTGTCTTCACCGGAGTTTACATAAACTGTATCGCCTTTTTTAATATGTAATTTACTCATTACTCAAATCTTTTACAATATTAAAGTACTTCAGGAGCGAGTGACACAACTTCATGTTAGTAGCACGAAGTTCACGAGCTACCGGACCGAAAATACGACTACCTCTAATTTCACCTGCATTGTTCAACAACACGCAAGCATTATCATCAAAACGTATGTAAGAGCCATCAGCACGACGGATTTCTTTCTTAGTACGTACGATCAAAGCTTTAGACACTGCACCTTTTTTAATATCACTTGAAGGGATAACGCTCTTAACAGAAACGACAATCACGTCCCCTACTGAAGCATAGCGACGACCTGTACCACCCAAAACACGGATACAGAGAGCCTCTTTTGCCCCACTATTATCACATACTGTAAGTCTGGATTCTACTTGTATCATAATTACTTAGCTCTTTCAATTATTTCTACCAATCTCCATCTCTTAGTCTTGCTCAAAGGACGAGTTTCCATGATGTGTACAGTATCGCCGATATTGCACTCATTCTTTTCATCATGAGCATGGTACTTCTTCGTCTTGCTAACGAACTTACCATATATGGGGTGTTTCTCCTTAAACTTAGCTGCTACTGTAATGGTCTTATCCATCTTGTTGCTCAGCACAACCCCAGTTCTTTCTTTTCTTAAATTTCTTGCTTCCATCAAGCTCATCATTTATTGTTAAGTTCTCTTTGGCGTAATTCAGTCTTCATACGCGCAATAGTCCTGCGTAATTGTTTGATCTGAGCAGGATTATCCAAAGGAGAAATAGAATGATTTAAAATCATTTGGTTGTAATTAGCTACTTCTGCTTCAACTCTTTCTACCAAGTCGTTGGTAGGCATCTCTTTAATTTCTGCTATTTTCATACTCCTTACGCATTTTGATTTTGAATATCATAATCACGTCTAACCACAAACTTGGTTGTGATAGGAAGCTTCTGTGCAGCTAAGCGCAAAGCCTCTTTAGCGATTTCATAAGATACTCCTTCGGCTTCGATAATAATTCTACCCGGTGTAACTGGGGCAACGAATCCCTCCGGTGCACCCTTACCTTTACCCATACGCACATCAGCTGGCTTTCTGGTAATAGGCTTGTCGGGGAAAATACGAATCCAAATCTGTCCTTGACGTTGCATATATCTTGTCACTGCAATACGCGCAGCTTCAATCTGACGGCCTGTAATCCATTTCGTTTCCAAGGCCTTAATACCAAAAGATCCGAAAGCCAACTGGTTTCCTCTTTGGGCATTACCCTTTTGACGGCCTTTTTGTTGTCTTCTGAATTTTGTTTTTTTCGGTTGTAACATAATTCCTAAAAATCAAATTCGTTAGCGATTATTTTTCTTTCTTTTGAAGTTCTTTCCGCCATTGTTTCCGCTATTGCTTCCACGACCACTTTCCTTGCTTTGCGTAAAGTTCGGAGCCAACTCCTTCTTACCATAAACTTCACCTCTACAAATCCAAACTTTAATACCGAGAAGACCAACCTTAGTCAATGCTTCTGCATGACAATAGTCGATATCTGCTCTGAAAGTGTGCAACGGAGTTCTTCCTTCCTTATACATTCAGAACGAGCCATTTCTGCACCATTCAAACGTCCTGAAATCTGAATCTTGATACCTTCCGCACCCATACGCATTGTATTGGCAATGGCCATCTTAATGGCACGACGGTAGGCAATTTTGCTTCAACCTGACGGGCAATGTTGTTAGCCACGATAACAGCATCCAACTCAGGTCTTTTAACTTCGAAGATATTAATCTGAATATCCTTATCCGTAACCTTCTTCAACTCCTCCTTCAACTTGTCAACTTCTTGGCCACCTTTACCGATAATGATACCCGGACGTGCAGTACAAACGGTAATAGTCACGAGTTTCAGTGTACGTTCAATTACAATTCTTGACACACTAGCCTTTGCCAGACGAGCGTTCAAATATTTACGAATCTTGCTATCTTCCAGCAGAGAGTCGCCGTAATTCTTTCCACCATACCAATTGGAATCCCATCCTCTGATAATTCCTAAACGGTTGCTTATTGGATTAACTTTTTGTCCCATTTACCTTAATTTTGATCTTCGTTATTACTTTTAGAACCAACGAACAACGTTACGTGGTTTGAACGTTTACGAATTCTGTAACCTCTACCCTGCGGAGCCGGTCTCATTCTTTTGAGTGTGGCACCACCATCAACAAAAATCTTGGTTACGAACAGCTCGCCACTTTCAGCTTTACGTTCGTTTTTCTGCTCCCAGTTAGCAATTGCAGAGCGCAGCAACTTTTCCACTCTGCGGCAGCCTCTTTGAAGAGAACTTCAAAACGCCGAGTGCTCTGTTCACCTCCATCCCACGAATCATGTCAGCCACGAGACGCATTTACGGGGGGAAGTAGGA
>ENA-OQDF01000917-OQDF01000917.1-human-gut-metagenome-genome-assembly--contig:-NODE-917-length-12275-cov-4.554083_pt1 | contig 12275 bp, 19 predicted proteins | sample MGYA00242769_ERZ504597 | MGnify/ENA primary metagenome ERZ504597 (study PRJEB26092, sample SAMD00036305) | human gut metagenome | host: Homo sapiens | study: EMG produced TPA metagenomics assembly of...
TACCGAGGCACCCCAATTAGGAACTGAGAAATAAGGAAGTGATGTGTCCGATACATCCCATTTCACCTTACTTGAGTGAGAGAATTCGCGAGGGTAAGTGATGTACAGGCATTAAGGACTTCAAAGTAGAAGATGGAGGAAACAGTACATGGCTCGTATAGCTGGTGTAGACTTACCAAGAGAAAAACGTATTGAAATCGGTCTTACCTACATTTATGGTATTGGTAGACCAAGCGCAGACAAGATCCTTGCAAAGGCAGAAGTTAATCCTGACACACGTGTCAGAGATCTGACTGATGACGAAGTAAAGAGACTCAGCGCAGTTATTGATGAAACAATGACAGTAGAAGGTGACCTTCGTAGAGAAATCGCCCTCAACATTAAGAGACTGCAGGAAATTGGATGCTACAGAGGTATCCGTCATCGTAAAGGACTTCCGGTTCGTGGTCAGAAGACTAAGACCAACGCCAGAACACGTAAAGGTCCTAAGAGAACAGTAGCTAATAAGAAGAAATAAATAAAGCTTTAAACATCTGATAAGCGTAAGCTGATCTTATGAGGAAGCTTCCATGGACACTTGATGAATGACAAGCGAAGCGAGGAAATGAATTTAGTGGACATGGTGTTTCTTGTAACATATATTTGATTGATAAATAGGAAAGTGTAGGTTAGTTTTAAAATGGCTAAAGTGACTAAAAAAGCGACTGCAAAACGTCGTGTCAAGAAAAACGTTGAACACGGACAGGCACATATTCAGTCTTCTTTCAACAATACAATTGTTACTCTGACTGACAATGAAGGAAACGCTCTTTCATGGGCAAGTGCTGGTGGTCTTGGATTTAGAGGTTCAAGAAAATCTACTCCTTATGCAGCACAGATGGCAGCTGAGACTGCAACAAAAGCTGCACTTATTCATGGTTTAAAAACTGTAGATGTTATGGTAAAAGGACCAGGTTCTGGACGTGAAGCTGCAATCCGTGCCCTTCAGGCTTGCGGACTGGAAGTAACAAGCATCCGCGACGTAACTCCGGTACCACACAACGGTTGCCGCCCACCAAAACGCAGAAGAGTCTAATTGATTTAGAATATTAGGAGGTATTTGAGAAATGGCAGTAAATAGAGTGCCTGTTCTGAAAAGATGCAGATCCCTTGGCCTGGATCCGATTTATTTAGGAATTGATAAAAAATCCACAAGACAGTTAAAACGTGCAAATCGTAAAATGTCTGAGTATGGTTTACAGTTAAGAGAAAAACAGAAAGCAAAATTCATCTACGGAGTTCTGGAAAAACCTTTCCACAACTACTACGACAAAGCTGACAGAATGCCTGGACAGACTGGTGCAAACCTTATGATCCTTCTTGAGAGCAGACTTGACAATGTAGTATTCCGTATGGGATTTGCAAGAACAAGAAAAGAAGCTCGTCAGATTGTTGACCACAAGCATGTACTTGTAAACGGAAAATGTGTAAACATTCCTTCCTACCTTGTAAAAGCCGGTGATCAGATTGAAATCAGAGAAAAATCCAAAGGTTCTGAAAGATACAAAGGTATCCTTGAAGTAACTGGCGGACGTCTTGTTCCGGAATGGATCGATGTAGATCAGGAGAACTTAAAAGGAACTGTAAAAGAACTTCCTAACAGAGAAGCAATTGATGTTCCTGTAAACGAGATGCTTATCGTCGAGTTGTACTCCAAATAATCCATAGGATTATATCATAGAAAATTACCTGGTAATATTTCTATTATTTATACGATTCAGTGGTTGATTATTATCTTCCGCTGAATTGTAGTATTTGAATGAATACCCCTCAAACTTTTATTAACCCAGAAGGAGGGAACCCTATAGTGTTTGATTTTAATAAACCTAAGATCGAGATTACCGAATTATCTGAAGATAAAAAATTTGGCAGATTCGTAGTTGAGCCTCTGGAAAGAGGATATGGAACTACACTTGGAAATTCTTTAAGAAGAATTATGCTGTCTTCCTGCCGGGTGCAGCTGTAAGCCAGGTTAAAATTGATGGTGTGCTTCACGAATTCAGCTCCATTCCGGGCGTAAAAGAAGACGTGAGCGATATTATCATGAATCTGAAGAGCCTTGCTATTAAGAACCACAGCACAGACAATGAGCCGAAAACCGCATACATCGAATGTGAAGGAAAAGGTGTTGTAACTGCAGCTGATATCCAGGCTGATCAGGATATCGAGATCATGAATCCGGATCAGGTGATTGCTACTTAAACGGTGGCAAGGACTGCAGACTTGCTATGGAGCTTACTATTACAAAAGGCCGCGGATATATCAGTGCTGATAAAGGTAAATCTGATGATATGCCGATCGGTGTACTTGCAGTTGATGCTATCTATACACCGGTAGACAGAGTCAACATGACTGTAGAGAATACACGTGTTGGTCAGGTAACCGATTATGATAAGCTGACACTGGATGTGTATACAAACGGTACACTTGATCCGGATGAGGCGGTAAGCCTTGCAGCAAAAGTATTAAGCGAGCACTTGAGCCTTTTCATTGACCTTTCCGAGAATGCAAAGACCGCTGAGGTTATGATTGAGAAAGAAGACAATGAGAAAGAAAAAGTCCTGGAAATGAGCATTGATGAACTTGAGTTATCTGTTCGTTCCTATAACTGCTTGAAGAGAGCCGGCATTAATACAGTTGAAGAATTATGTAACAAGACTTCTGATGATATGATGAAGGTTCGTAACCTTGGACGTAAATCATTAGAAGAAGTTCTTGCGAAACTGAAAGAGCTGGGCTTACAGCTTCAGCCTGCAGAAGAGTAAGAATTGATCAGGTTATTGGTTCTCTAAGGGAACAATAACCAGTTAGCAAAGAGATATTATACGGTGGGGATGCCTAAGCAGTCGGACAGTAAGACCGAACAAGCGTGCCCGGCTGTCCCACAGATGGAGGAAAATTAAATGGCAAAATATAGAAAATTAAGCAGAACTTCTGATCAGAGAAAAGCATTACTGAGAAGCCAGGTAACAAGCCTTTTATATCATGGAAAAATTGTTACTACAGAAGCTAAAGCAAAAGAAATCCGTAAAATCGCAGAAGGCCTTGTAGCTATGGCTGTTCGTGAAAAAGATAACTTCGAAACTGTTACTGTAACTGCTAAGTTGCTCGTAAAGATGCTGAAGGCAAGAGAGTAAAAGAAGTTGTTGACGGAAAGAAGAAAACTGTATACGATGAAGTACAGAAAGAGATCAAGAAAGATGCTCCTTCCAGACTTCACGCTCGTCGTCAGATGATGAAGTTTTCTACCCGGTTAAAGAAGTACCTGCAAAGGGTGCCGGAAGAAAGAAAAACACTAAAGACGTAGATATGGTTGCTAAGATGTTCGATGAGATCGCTCCAAAATACGCTGACCGTAACGGTGGTTACACAAGAATCGTTAAGATCGGACCGCGTAAAGGCGATGCTGCAATGGAAGTACTGATCGAATTAGTATAATCCAGCCAGATTTTCGATTTTATATTTGTCCAGACGATGATAAGACTGCATATGTATGGTGTTCATGCCGTATATATGCAGTTTTTTGTTATGCTATAGGAAATCACTTCCTGTAACATAACCGTTTATTACCCTTGATTATTTGAGCCAGATAGCGTAAAATCGTAGAGTATATAAAAACCATATTGATGAAGAAGTGTTAAATAAGACATTGGACTGTTACAAAATACGAGAGCAAAAGATAAGCGAGGAATACAAATGACCGGCAGGAGATTGAAAAATTGAGGCAGAATACGAAAAAGAAACGATCAGGATTTGGTTATTTCATCAGGATGTTTTTGTTGTTGGTGGAATTACTGGCTGTTACACTGTTTCTGTGGGGAATGATGCTTATTCCATATCTGCCACCACACCTGAATTTAAGTGGGAAAATTATAAAACGATCGCACATGCACTGGGAGGGATTGGTGATAAAACCTATCTGAATTCAAAAGAGAGTTTTCTGGCAGGCTATCAGATGGGGTGCAGGTTGTTTGAAGTTGATCTTGTGAAGACATCTGACAATGTATGGGTGTGCCGCCATAGCTGGTATCAGTCTCTTGGACAATGGGAAGGCGATGAAAAGAAGTTCTGTCCTCAGAGGAATTCTTATCCCGGCCCATTTATGGAAAATATACGCCTATAACATTTGAAGATCTGCTGGTTCTGCTGAGTGATTATCCGGACGCTTTTGTGATGCTGGATTCCAAACAGTATTCTCTCCGTAATTATCAGAAAACAGTGGAAGATTATGCAGACTATATTGAACTGGCAGAGGCTGCCGGTGTCCCGGATGTGATGCGGCAGGTCATACCGGAAATTTATAACCAGGCAATGTTTGCCGGAACAGCACTGCTGTACGATTTTCCAGGATATATTTATTCTTTATGGCAGGAATACTCTATTAAAGAACTGACTGAAATTGCGGCATTTTGCAGAGAAAAGAATATTCAGGCAGCTACAGTCTACTATAAATACTGGTCAGAGGATGTGCAGAAGATTTTTGACAAAAAAGGAATCAGGTTATATATTTATACTGTGAATGACCTGAAGGAAGCACAATATTATATGCAAGAGGGTGCGGCAGGTGTATGCTCAGACTATTTGCAGGATACTATGTTTAACTGAGTTGTTCTGCCGGCATTATGAAATGATCATAGAGGATTATTATAGCTATAGCTGTTCCGGAATGAATAAGGGTAAAGATATCAGGAGCAAAAAGAATTTTAACAGGATATAGCAAGAATTCTCCCTCCTCTATAGGTGGTAGATGAATTGCAAATAAGAAAATGAACGGCAGTGGCGGGCGGAGAGAAATCGGTATCTCCCACTGACATGAGGCAAACCACAGTCAGTATGTTGTTGACACGTCAGACTCTGTGAAATTACCGACTGTGAGTTGAAACAAATAAGCGGCAATAACAAAGATTATATTTATAAAGGAAATTATCATACACAATGAAAATAAGAGTAATGATTGCTGTCTGTGCAGCAAATTTGTAGGATACGTATGTAAGAAAATGGGAAGACAGGGTGTGACCTGGGCAGGAAAAGTGGCGATTAAGATCTGTCCGGACATTCTGGAACAGCTTTCCTCACAGGTACGAAAGGCTATTTTTGCAACCTGCGGTACAAATGGAAAGACAACTACCAACAATATGCTCTGTGCGGCACTGGAAGCGGAAGGACAGAAAGTAATCTGTAACCATACAGGTTCCAATATGCTCAATGGAGTTGTTGCCGCATTTGTGCTGGCTTCGAAATGGAATGGTAAGATTGATGCGGACTATGCATGCATTGAGGCCGATGAAGCATCCACCAGACATATTTTTCCGAGAATCAAACCGGACTATATGCTTCTGACAAATCTTTTCCGCGACCAGCTTGACAGATACGGAGAGATTGATATCACTATGAACATTCTGGAAGAAATGATGCGCAAGGTTCCGAAGATGCAGATTATTGTAAACGGTGATGATGCATTATCCGCATATCTTGCCATGATTCCGGGAATCCATATGTAACTTATGGTATCAGTAAACCGGTGATCAAATCTGCGGCAAATGAAATCAGGGAAGGACGTTTCTGTAAGCGATGCGGTGAAAAACTGGAATATCGTTTCTATCATTACAGCCAGCTGGGAGATTATTATTGTCCAAAATGCGGATTTGCAAGACCGAAGCCGGATTTTGATGCGGAGGATGTAAAGGTAGGCGACCAGCTTAGCTTTTGTGTAGAAGGAAAACACATTGTAGCAAATTATAAGGGATTTTATAATGTGTATAATATACTGGCAGCTTATGCGGGAGTGAGGACTGCGGGATTTGCGGGAGAGCATTTCGGGGATATGCTCCGCAGATTTAATCCGGAAAACGGACGTATGGAGCAGTTTCGCATTAAGGGAACAGGAGTAACCTTAAATCTTGCCAAGAATCCGGCGGGATTTAATCAGAATATTTCCGCAGTGATGCAGGATCAGGCACCGAAGGACATCATTATTGCGATCAATGATAATGCTCAGGATGGAACAGATATTTCCTGGCTCTGGGATGTTGACTTTGATCTTCTCGGAATGATTCAGTGAAATCTATTACTGTAAGCGGTATCCGCTGTCAGGATATGCGTCTGCGGCTGAAATATGTGGATATCCCGTCTGTCCTCGAGGGCGATGTTGAGAAAGCAATCCGCGACAGAGTAGAGGACGGAGTGGGGAATTTGTATGTGCTGGTAAACTATACAGCATTATTCAGTACCAGAAATATTCTGAAGAGACTGGAGGGCGAGAAATAATGAAAATTACAATAGGACATTTATATCCGGATCTTCTGAATCTTTACGGTGACAGAGGTAATATCCAGTGTCTGATGAAGAGATGCCAGTGGCGTGGAATTGAGGCTGAGACCATACCGTTTGAGCTGGATGATAAAATAGATTTCTCGAAGCTTGATATCGTACTTCTGGGTGGCGGTTCGGACAGAGAACAGATGATCGTATGTGAGAAGCTACAGAAAATCCAACCGGATTTTAAGGCTTATGTGGAAGATAACGGCGTTGTCATTGCAATCTGCGGTGGCTATCAGTTACTTGGGAAGTATTACAAAACAGATCAGGGAAACATGAAAGGACTGGACCTGGTAGACTTGTATACAGAGCAGGGCGAAGGCCGTCTGATCCAGAATATCGTTCTGCAGAGTGAGCTGTTTGATATGCCGATCGTTGGATTTGAGAATCATGGAGGAAGAACCTGCATTAATAATAACAAACCACTGGGAAAAGTACTTTACGGTGCAGGAAATGACGGTAAGTCAGGCTATGAAGGCGTAGTATATAAGAATGTGATAGGGACTTATCTGCATGGACCGTTACTTCCGAAGAATCCGCAGCTTGCAGACTGGCTCATTCAACATGCGCTGGAAAGAAAGTATGGAAAAGAAACAGAACTTACACCGTTAGATGACAGTCAGGAAAAAGAAGCAAATGACTATATATACCATAGATTTGTAAGAGGATAATTATGGCGAAATCATGTAATCAAAAAGGAAAAATACTGTATCTGCAGAAAATGCTGTCTGAGACAACCAGCCAAAATCCTGTCACCATGCAGGAGATTCTGGCAAAACTGGAAGAACAGGGGATTCGAGCTGAGCGAAAGAGTATTTATGATGATATGGAAACCCTGCGTGATTTTGGAATGGATATACATTACAGAAGAGGACGGGAAGGCGGATATTATGAGGAAAAATCCGCTTCAGACAAAACAGAAGCGGATAATACGATAATACATCAGCCAGATGGCGAAACAGGAGAGAAATCTGAAAATGTGCAGGAACAGATTGGAAAAGAATCTGAAGCACCTGCAAAGATCAGTGCTCCGATACCCTCCCAAACAGGAGAGAATATAAAAGAAATCAGGCTTGTATGTCAGAATTCTACAAAGAAAAAAATCCAGCGTACCTTTGGCTCGGAGATTTTCTGCAAAATAAAGGGGGAGGATAATTTTATTGTAACTGTTGAGGTTGTGGTTGATAAGGCATTTTTTGGATGGTTGACTTCTATGGGACGAAATGTACATATTCTGAAACCAAAGAAAGCAGCCGTTGCCTATCGGGATTATCTGAAGAACATTGCAAAAGATTATAAGGGAATTGATAAATAAATATGATATCAGAAAGGATCGTATTATGAAAAGAAGAGCAACAGCTATTCTGCTTGGAATAATGGTATCCTCCATGTTCCTGTCTGCCTGCGGGAAGAATGAGGCAAAAGAAGCAGCAAATGAAAGCGCCCAGGTAGAAGAAGAGGGCGTAGGCGAAGTAACTGAGGAAGGTGAAAAAGTAGAGGCAGAAAATAAAAATGCTTCTGATGCCGATGACAGCAGCAAGGCAGGAGACAGTGCAAAATCAGACGAAGACAATAAAGAGACATCAGTGAAGGAGGAAGAAGACGGAGATTCTTCAGGAAAAGATTCAGATGATGAATCAGAGGAAGATGCTGAGGTAACGGAAGCTTCTGCCGGAAAGATAGGTGTGCTTCTTTCTGATGACGATGAGGATGCAAAATTGACAGCGAAGAGATGACTTCGCAGATTGAAGATGGAGGATATGAGGCAGATGTGAAGAATGCCGGCGGCGATCCTGCGCTTCAGATTTCCCAGATTCAGGAATTTATTGATGAGCAGGTTTCTGCCCTGATCATTGATCCGGTAGATTCCTATGGTCTGACAGATATCCTGAAAACTGCCAAAGAGCAGGAAATACCGGTTATTTCCTATGACAGTCTGATCCGGGATACTGCGGATATCAATTATTATGCAACTTATGATACCAGAGCAATAGGAAAGGATATTGCCAAAGAAATTATCAAAAAATGGATCTGGATAAAGCCAGAGAGGATAAGAAGTCTTATACAATAGAATTTCTCATGGGATCTCCGGATGACAATGCTGCACTGTTTCTGTGTAATGGAATCCAGGAAGGGCTTCAGGAATATCTGGATGATGGAACACTTGTATGTAAATCCGGAAATACGTCATTTGATGATACAGGAATCATGAGATGGAGCGAGACATCTGCAAAGACAAAACTTGATTCGATTATAAGTGAGTTTTATGCAGAGGAGAAGGCTCCGGATATTATCTGTACTGCATATGACGGATTTGCTTATGCTGCAGAGGAAATTTTAAGTGACAGTGGTCTGGAACCGGGAAGTGATGAATGGCCGATGATCACAGGATATGGAAGTGAGGCACAGGCAGTAAAGGATATTGCAGCAGGTAAAATGTCATTTACCATGTTTATGGACCGTAAGGAACTGGCTAAGGGCGGAGCACAGATGGCCATTGACTATCTGACAGGAGAGAAAGTTGACGTAAAAGATTATTCACAGTATGATAACGGAGTAAAGATTGTGGGAACTTTTACATGTGGAGCACAGATGATCGACAAGGATAATTATCAGATTCTTGTGGATAACGGAACTTATACGGAAGATGAGATCGCTCCTGATCCCACACCTGCGCCAGAGGCAACACCTGTGCCGAAAGTGACATTAAAGACAGCCTCAGAGGAAGATTCAAAAGAAGTGACACCAACTCCCGAAACAGAAGATAAATCAGAAGGTGAAACGAGAGAAAATCTGATCTATGATTCCGAAGATAACTCAAAAGTGGAGAAAACATCAGATCAGAAAAAATAAAGAATTCATAGAACAAAAAAGGATGGGTTTTCCCATCCTTTTATAGTTAATCTCTGAAGGTTAAGGAATCGTCTGTCATGGAATCAACAATGGCAAGAGATTCAAGACGTATTCCCATATCGCGGATCTCCTGACCGCCATGCTGGAATCCTTTCTCAATAACAATACCGGCTCCTTCAAGAGTTGCCCCTGATTTCTTAACAATATCGATCAGGCCGAGAAGTGCACATCCGTTAGCAAGGAAATCATCAATCAGAAGTACATGATCTTCAGGTCCGAGAAACTTCTTGGAAAGGATCACATCATATACTTTCTTATGAGTGAAAGATTCTACTTTAGTTGTATACATTTCTCCATCCAGATTCACGCTCTGTGCTTTCTTGGCAAAAACTACAGGTACATCAAAGTACTGTGCAGCAATACAGGCGATACCGATACCGGATGCTTCAATTGTAAGGATTTTAGTGATTGGACAGTCGGAGAAGCGGCGTTTGAATTCTTTGCCGATTTCGTTGATGAGGGTAATATCCATCTGATGATTTAAGAAACTGTCTACTTTTAAAATATTTCCCGGTTTTACAACTCCATCCTTAAGAATTCGGTCTTTTAAAAGCTTCATAGATTTCTCTCCTTTATATATGTAATTAGTTTGTAGCTGTCGGTAACTATCCGGTACACTGCTTCCCGAAAGTACTGAATAGTTACAGTTACTGTGAATATGCAGAATTCAAAAAAACATCAGGCTGCAAAATGAACAGTAACATTGCTGTTTTGATAATTATAGACTATGATACGCTATAATTCGTCTTCATGCAATTATTTTTGACAAAAAATCTAAAAATAATTATAATAGTCTCAGACTGGTTGGGAAAAACCGCAGGACAATCTGTGCAGATTGCCGTAAATCAGCCGAAGAGGGCTGCGAAAAAATAAGCAGCGAGCTGGGTCTTAAATAGTGAAACGGATTGTGAATATCCGTCTTACGGACTGGAGATGGAATATGAAAGAATATGAATTGATATGGGAAATTTTTAATAAATGTCCGCGGAATCAGATGCGTGATGTTTTTGTGGAAGAGCTGGAACTTGAGGATCCGGAAGAATATATCAGAAATAAATTCAAAGGAAAAGAAGTTTCCTATGAGAAAACTGTTCTGGAGGATGGAACCATTATTTTTGATATTACGACTTCACAAATAAAACAGCGTTGCTCCTTTACAGAAATTTGACAAATGTGGTATAATATCATTTACGCTGTACGGAAGTGCTGTAAGCAGGAAAGCCACAGACAGTGTGTGAGGATATAAAGACAGATAAGCGGTAAAGAATCGGATATTCTGAAAGAGAAAGGGGAATGTTATGGCCGAGGAACAAAAGACACATACGCATGTACTGGAGGATGGGACGGTAGTTGAACATTCTCATGGGGAGCATGGGCATCATCACAGTCATGCGCATACAAAGGCAGTGCTGAATCGTATGTCCAGAGCAATCGGACATATGGAATCTATCAAACGTATGATAGAGGACGGAAGAGACTGTGCGGAAGTTCTGATACAGCTTTCAGCAGTGAAATCTGCTATCAATAATACAGGTAAGATCATTCTGCAGGATCATATCGAACACTGTATCGTAGATGCAGTGGAACATGGTGATAAAGAGGCAATTAAAGAACTTGAGATAGCAATTGACAGATTTGTAAAGTAATATGCGTACTCTGGAGCTTGTTTGAAAAATGCTTTACGCAAGATGTGCGTCACAATTTGTGGGAATGATTTTTCAGACACGCTCCACACTGGCAATAGAGAATATTTTGTTATTGTTCACACACCACTATCCCGCGAGGTGTTTGGCATGAATATGCCAAAATCCCGAGACATACAAGCCAAAATTCCATTGCCGTAGGCAATCTGGAATGAATTTTGGCTACGTTACTGTGAACAGAGTGAACAGTAACAATATTTTGTCAGTACAGCAGTGCGTAAATATAAAGGAGAAGATTAATTATGGCAAAAGAATGTAACAACACTTCATGCGACAAAGCAAGCTGCGAAGGTTGTTCCAGCAGCAAGAAACAGCAGAGCTTTCAGGCAGAAATGAATGCTCAGTCAAATGTAAAACATGTGATCGGGGTTGTCAGCGGAAAGGGTGGAGTTGGTAAATCCTTCGTAACAGGCTCTCTGGCAAACATGATGGCAGCACAGGGATACAAAGTCGGTATCCTGGATGCGGATATCACAGGACCGTCCATCCCGAAAATGTATGGATTAAAGGGTGCAGCAATGGCAAATGATGAAGGTATCTACCGATGATCACAAAAACGGGATCAAGGTAATGTCCATCAACCTTCTGCTTCCTACAGAGGATACTCCTGTAATCTGGAGAGGTCCGGTTCTTGCAAATATGGTAAAACAGTTCTGGACAGATGTTATCTGGGGCGACGTAGACTATCTGTTTGTGGATATGCCTCCTGGAACAGGTGATGTTCCGCTTACAGCATTCCAGTCTCTGCCGATCGAAGGAATCGTGATCGTAACATCACCTCAGGATCTGGTTAAGATGATCGTTAAGAAAGCCTTTAATATGGCTGAGATGATGAAGATACCGGTATTTGGAATCGTAGAGAACTACAGCTATGTGAAATGTCCGGACTGCGGAAAAGAGATCAAAGTCTTCGGTGAGAGCCATATTGATGAGATCGCAGCAGAGCTGAAGGTTCCTGTACTTGGAAAATGCCGATTGATATGGATTATGCAACCAAGGCAGACGGCGGATTCTTTGCAGCAATCGATAATCAGTATATTACTGATGCACTGGCTGTAATGCCGAAATAAGAAAGTTGACCAAATAGTGAAGTGGATTGTGAATATCCGCCGGACTTCAGATTGAAAAACAGAATAGAAAAATAATAAAGAAAGTTCTCATTCAGTAAGAAACGCGATTATAAAAATTGTTGTTTCAGTACTGAGTGAGGACTTCTTTTATTATATGGAAGTTAAACATTTCAATAAAGCGTTCAGCAGCCTGAGAGACAGTAAGACTGTCATGCTGGCAAGTACAAGCTGA
>ENA-OQDF01000920-OQDF01000920.1-human-gut-metagenome-genome-assembly--contig:-NODE-920-length-12267-cov-2.134185_pt1 | contig 12267 bp, 15 predicted proteins | sample MGYA00242769_ERZ504597 | MGnify/ENA primary metagenome ERZ504597 (study PRJEB26092, sample SAMD00036305) | human gut metagenome | host: Homo sapiens | study: EMG produced TPA metagenomics assembly of...
CAACAGCACCGTACTCCGACGGAAGATGCCCCACTCTTCAGCTTTGCCTTCACCCCCCGCCCGGGGCGGAAGAAGGAAGTAAGCGTCCGCCTGCCCGACTCATGGGGCCAACAACTGCTGAATGACCTCGTGGCCCAAGACGACTACTTCGATACCCAAGACAAGTTCAAGAAAAAATTCCCCGGACTGGTCTTTGTGCCCGAAAACGACGGGCAGTGTATCACCGGATTCATGGTGAACGACTCTGCCATGAGCATCAACCTCCACTACCAGGAAGTCTCCAACCAACGTACCGGACAAGTGCTGACTTTCAGCGTAAACACCGACTATGCCTATACCGGTATCCGGCACGACCCCACCGGCACCCACCTTGCCTCCCTGAAAAGCGGAATAGAGAACCTCGTCCACTCCGGCGACATGGGTTGCCTGGCCTATATGCAGGGATTGACGGGCTACTACAACCAACTGGAATTCCCCTACCTCAACAGCCTCGGAAGTGCCGGACAGATAGTCTCCATAGAGAGCGCCACACTCTACCTCTATCCTCTGGCCCGGAGCTACAACGAAGTAAGCCAGCTTCCCAATGACATCCGCCTTTATATCACGGACGAGAACAATGTGCTGGAGGACTATGTATACGGCAGCGACGGCGTAACCGTACAGACCGGCAACCTAACCATCGACGAGATGTACGGGAAAGAGACCTACTACTCCTTCGACCTCACCGAATTCATCCGCAACAACTACGGCACTTCGGGCATCAAGCGGCAGAAACTGCTGATGAGTCTGACAGACGAAGAAAGCACCACCACCTTCAACCAGGTCATCTTCACCAACGACCCCGAACAAGAAAACCAATGCAGATTAGACGTAAGATTCAAAATATACAACGAGCAATGAAACGCCATTACCGGATTCCCCTTCTGCTGTGCAGTCTGTGTACGGCAAGCCTCACCGCCGTGGCACAAAACACCACCAACCTGCCCACCTCCATGTACGGAGTGGGCGAACTGAGTGCCGGTGACGGCGGACGTTATGCCGGCATGGGCAACACGGGCATCGCCCTGAACCGTACCGGATTTCTGAACACGCTGAACCCCGCAGCCATCACCCGCATGGACACCGCCTGCTTCACGTTCGATGTGGGTGCGTCGGCCTCGTATGCCCGTTATTCCTTCCTAAGCGAACACAGTTCCAACTTCACCGGCAATCCCAACCGCATCAGCATGGCTTCCGCATCCTGCCGCGCTGGTATGCCCTTGTAGGTGCAGCGCCATACAGCAGTGTGGGCTACGTCATCCAGACCGAAGAAGAGATAGAGGGAATGCCCGGCAACTACACCTACTCGCTCTTTGAGGGTACGGGTGGACTATACCGGTGCTACGTCACCAATGCCTTTGCACTGAGCAGGCAACTGTCGGTCGGCATCAACCTGGGGATGATAGTGGGCACAGTGACACAGAGCGAAACGCAGGAAAGCGCCATTGTAAAGTACGAATCCTCCAAACGGGCCTTTTATGCGGACTTCGGCATACATTACGAATGGGGTGCGACCGGACAACGGAAGTGGGCGGCAGGACTGGTATTTGCTCCCTCCCTTCCCATCAGCCACGACAATACACTGACCTACAGCAACTCATCTACCAGCGAGAACCTCGATAAAGGATACCACAGCCGTACACAATATCTGCCCATGCACCTCGGCACCGGCCTCAGCATGGCCACCGAACGCTGGGTGCTGACCGCCGACTACAACTACCTGGACTGGAGCCGCAACTCCTCTTCCTATACCTCCATGAAATACGAGAACCAGCACAAAGTGAACATAGGCAGCAGCTACATTACCAAGCCACGCCTGGCACGTTCCACCGAGCTGATGGGCGGAATAGGTTTCGGCAACTCCTATATCAATCTGAAAGGCGGGAAGATGCAGTATCTGGAAGCCAGCGTAGGGACGAGCTTCCCCATCCGGTACTCCTATCTCTCGCTGGGCGCCACGTGGCGGAAACAACTGAACTCACGCAGCAATCTGATGCAGGAAAGCCGGTTCAGTCTGAATCTGAACTTGACGTTCGGGGAAAGAATTTCGAGAGCAAAACTAAAGTAATACAAGGTTCCGGTTCACCACAGATTTACACGGATTTACACCGAATTGATTATCATTTGTTGGATCTATATATGCAACGCTGTCATATATAGATGCAGCACGCTGGAACTATAGATCCAACAAACAAAGTATATAGTATCTGAAAACGGGGTATTACAACACTGCCAGCCTGGACACATACCCTTTTACCCTTCGCGGTAAGCATCGCCAATGGGGACATCCTTCTGCTCGATGAGCAGTGTGCTGCGCCCGATGGCGCTGATGCAGTCCATGCGGACAATAAAAGAACGGTGCACGCGGATAAATTCGTCCGCCGGAAGTTTTTCCTCCATGTACTTCATACTGCATAGGCTCAAGACAGGTTGGAGGCACCCTTGCAGAAAATCTTGACGTAATCCCCCAAACCCTCTATGTAGTTTATCCGCTCCAGGTCGAGCCGCATGATGCGGTTGTCACACCGCATGTAAATCACCTTCGGAGCCTCTTCCAGACCTTGCCTGTGCTTGGAGTCGGACGTACCTGCATCTTGCAAAGAAAACCAGCGTGCCGCCTTGCTGACAGACTGGAAAAACGTGGAGAAATTGAGCCCGTCCATCAGATAGTCCAACGCATCCAGACGGAAACATTCGGCAGCATAGCGGTCGGTGTCTGTAATGAAAATGACACGAGTGGACGAGGACAAGAGCCTGCAAAAATCCATTCCGTTGATTTCACCTTCTTCCACCGGATAGATGCCGACAAAATAAACTTCCACTTTTGTCTCATAATAATCCTTCAGCGCTTCAAGAGGATTGCCGTACTTTCCGTGCAAAGAGAGAAAAGGAACCTTGTCGATATACTCTTCCAACCTTCCGGCAATCTCCGGGTCTGCATGTAAAATGGCACAATTCAAATTCATGTTCGTTTCTTTTTTACATAATGGACGCTGCCATATCCGAAAAACTGCAAACAGAAGAGCTAAAATTAAGCTTTATTTATGATTCAAAGATTACCTGCATCTACAGAAAGACTAAATTATCAGGAAAATAAAGTGCTCACTATGAATAGTTTCAAAAAAATAAACTTATCTTTGTACGTACATCCTCACAAAAAGTAAAGGCTATGAAACAACAGAAACTATTCCACCTCGTATTGTCCGCCATATTGATTGTCTGCACGACCGGCTGTTATGATAAAGACGAAATTAAAGATGCTGAAAAATATCTGTTCAAAGATATTCAATACTCTTTTGAAGAAGAAGGGGATGGATTCAGTACCTATGATGTAGAACTCCCGCCTTTCATCATGGAAAACAATTTGAACAGCAGTATTACTACCACAAACTCCCCCTTTGAAGACACATGGCAGGAAACCACCTTCCAAAGCAACGACCCCGGAGCATTTGCATGGATGGGGGAAGAAGACATATTCGTCAATGCCCCTTACATGTTTGGAGATGAACTATCGTTAAGCGGGACAACAATAAAATATGGCAGCGAAACAACAAAAGCCAAAGGTCCAAACAGCAGTACTTCCACCATCAGCATACCACCTCACTGTCGGCTCATCATAAAAGGAACACTACACTACAGCAAGCTTGTAGCTACCTATACACTGACATTCGTAGGTGAATATACAAAAACGGAAAAACAGATAAAGGGAAAGTTCATACAAACAACTCCGGAAAGCTACACAGGAGACATTACCATGAAACCGATAACGGCAGATTAAAACGAAATCACATACGTGGGCACACCATATTGCTCATCCTCTCCGTTCCTCCATCAACCGGATGAACTCCTCCTCTTTGACCGGAAACAATACCTCGCACTTACCCGCTCCATACTTCACCAGTACGTAGCGCATTACTGCAAACCGTCCTATCTGCATGGAAGAGGCACGCTCCACGGAAATGACATCCTTCAGCAGAATCTCCTTACTGCGCGAGAAGCGGCCGAAATACAATTTCAGCTTCCCGTCCGGAGTCACCGTATAGGTAGTATGAATCAGCTTCTCGATGACAACTATCAGCCAAAGCATGAAAAGCGCCGCAGGCAGCACGTATTTATCCCACAACATATAAATGGCAAGACCACTTATCAGAGCCAGAAACAAAAACTGCCCTACAGCAATACGGGCATGAAAGATTCTATTCATTCTATCGGATTTTTGCCGCTAAGGTAGGTCTTTTTACGAATAAATCCCTACGGAATGAACAAGGAATGTACTTATTTTGTAGTTTTGCAGCGATAAACACTAAATCCTATGGTAAGAAGTTCGATTTCCTCGTTATCGGCTCCGGGCTTGCCGGTATGAGTTTTGCGCTGAAAGTGGCGCACAAGGGGACAGTAGCCCTTATCTGCAAGGCAGGTCTGGAAGAGGCAAACACCTATTTTGCACAAGGAGGTATCGCTTCCGTCACCAATCTGGCTGTGGACAACTTCGAGAAGCACATCGAGGACACCATGATTGCAGGTGACTGGATAAGCGACCGCGAAGCCGTAGAGAAGGTGGTGCGCAATGCTCCCGAACAAATCAAGGAGCTCATTAAATGGGGAGTGAACTTCGACAAAAAGGAGGACGGAGAGTTTGACCTGCACAAAGAAGGCGGCCACTCCGAATTCCGCATCCTCCACCATAAGGATAATACGGGTGCAGAGATACAGACCAGCCTCATCGAAGCTGTGAAGCAACACCCCAACATCACCGTACTGACCGACCACTATGCTGTGGAAATCATTACCCAGCATCACCAGGGAATCATCGTTACCCGCCATACCCCCGGCATCAAGTGCTACGGTGCTACGTGCTGAACGAAGCGACGGGCGAGGTGGATACCTTCCTTTCCAAAGTCACCATCATGGCAACGGGCGGTTGCGAAGCCGTTTACCGCCATACCACCAACCGCTGGTAGCCACGGGAGACGGCATTGCCATGGTCTACCGTGCCAAGGGAGCAGTGAAAGACATGGAATTCATCCAGTTCCATCCCACAGCCCTTTCCATCCGGGAGACCGCCCCTCGTTCCTCATCACCGAAGCCATGCGTGGTTATGGCGGCGTGCTGCGCACCAAAGACGGAAAAGAATTCATGCAGAAGTACGACCCGCGACTCTCGCTGGCCCCGCGTGACATCGTGGCACGTGCCATCGACAACGAAATGAAACAGCGCGGTGAGGACCATGTGTATCTGGACGTCACCCACAAAGACCCCGAAGAAACCAAGAAGCACTTCCCGAACATATACAAGAAATGCCTCAGCATCGGTATCGACATCACAAAGGAATACATACCGGTAGCCCCCGCCGCCCATTACCTCTGCGGAGGCATCACGGTGGATTTGGACGGACAGAGCAGCATCCGCCGTCTGTACGCCATCGGCGAATGTTCGTGCACCGGACTGCATGGCGGCAACCGTCTGGCAAGCAACTCACTGATTGAAGCCGTGGTTTATGCCGACGCGGCAGCCAAACACGCGCTGAGCGTACTGGAACGTTATGACTTCAACGAAGACATCCCCGAATGGAACGACGAAGGTACCATCTCCACCGAAGAACGTGTCCTCATCACACAAAGCATGAAGGAAGTGAACCAGATTATGGAGGCATACGTAGCATTGTCCGCAGCAATACCCGGTTGACACGTGCCTGGAACCGACTGGACATACTTACGAGGAGACAGAAGCACTCTTCAAGCGTAGCAAGGCTACCCGAGAGCTGTGCGAACTGCGCAACATGATAAACGTAGGATACCTGATAACAAAGCAAGCCATGGAACGCAAGGAAAGCCGCGGACTGCACTACACGATAGACTATCCGCACGTCGGGAAGTAACTAAAGTAAAACTCGCGCCACTATACTGGCACGGAAAACGAACATGGTCATTTAAACAAAGCGCCCGGATGCTTTCTTCAGAGCATCCGGGCGTTTCCCGTTATCCATACCTGCACAAGCAGGAGACATTATCAATAGTTTGACTTCTTTACTTCGAAGTAAGCCTGCGGATGCAAGCAAGCCGGACATACCTGAGGAGCTTCCTTACCGGTGTAGATGAAACCACAGTTGCGGCACTGCATACCACTTCACCTTCCTTGGCAAATACGCTGGCAGTCTCTATATTCTGGATAAAAGCGCGATAACGTTCTTCGTGTCCCTTTTCGGCAATGGCGATGTTACGTACATAAGAGCAATTTCGGGGAAACCTTCTTCGTCTGCAATATCAGCAAACTTAGGATAATCCAATGACCACTCTTCGTGTTCGCCGGCAGCAGCTTCCTGAAGATTTTCCAGGGTAGTGCCAATAACACCTGCAGGATAAGAAGCGGTGATTTCTACCATACCGCCTTCCAACCACTTGAACATACGTTTAGCGTGTTCCTTTTCCTGGTCAGCCGTTTCTGTGAAAATAGCGGCGATTTGTTCGTAACCTTCTTTCTTGGCTACACTTGCAAAATAAGTGTAACGCATTCTTGCTTGTGATTCACCAGCGAATGAAGTCAGCAGATTCTTCTCAGTCTGAGTTCCTTTAACACTTTTAGCCATAGTCTCTTTTTTTATTAGTTAATATAATTACGTATAAATGTCGTTCGTACTGTTTATAAACAACACAAAATTACGAATTTAGTTTGGAATAATCACACCTCTGCCCTATCGGATTTATTTATCGTCTTATAGAAAGAATCTATCTTCACCGATAACCCGAAGAGGTATTTCAGACATAATTAATAGCACATATCTGATAAGGAAAACAAAATACATCACAGTTGTGTTCACTAATATCCATTATTTTATCTACTTTTGCAGGCAATTTGCAATATATACATTACATTCTGTATAAAAAAAACGTATAAAAAGTAGATTATAATGAAAGCGTTCGGATTCAGACCAAAGCTATACACGGCTTTAAAAAATTACTCTAAAGAACTGTTCATGGCAGACCTGATGGCAGGTATCATTGTAGGTATCGTTGCCTCCCGCTTGCCATTGCATTCGGTATCGCCTCCGGCGTATCACCGGAGAAAGGTATCATTACGGCTATCATAGCCGGTTTCATCATCTCCCTGATGGTGGGAGCAAGGTACAGATTGGAGGACCGACCGGTGCGTTCATCGTCATTATCTATGGCATCATCCAGCAATACGGTGAATCGGGGCTGATTGTCGCCACACTGATGGCAGGGCGTACTGCTTAATTCTGCTGGGGAGTTTTCAAGCTGGGAGCTGTCATTAAGTTTTAATCCCCTATCCCATCATCGTAGGTTTTACAAGCGGTATTGCCGTCACCATCTTCACCACGCAGATTGCCGACATTTTCGGGTTGACGTTCGGAGGAGAGAAAGTTCCGGGAGACTTTGTAGGAAAATGGATGATTTATTTCCGACATTTCGATACCGTTAACTGGTGGAACACGATTGTAAGTATTGTCAGTATCTTCATCATTGCCATTACACCGCGGTTCTCGAAGAAGATACCGGGGTCACTTATTGCCATCATCGTGGTGACAGTGGCAGTCTGGCTGATGAAAGTATATGGAGGCATTGACTGTATCGATACCATCGGCGACCGTTTCAGCATCCGTGCCGAACTGCCGGATGCCGTGATGCCTGCCTTGGATTGGGAAGCGATAAAGAACTTGTTCCCCGTAGCCATTACAATCGCTGTACTGGGTGCCATCGAATCTTTGCTGTCTGCCACCGTAGCTGATGGTGTGATAGGCGACAAACACGATTCCAACACGGAACTGATAGCACAAGGTGTTGCCAACATGGCTACCCCGCTGTTTGGCGGTATCCCTGCCACCGGAGCCATCGCGCGTACCATGGCAAACATCAACAACGGAGGAAAAACTCCCGTAGCAGGTATGGTTCATGCAGTGGTGTTGCTGCTTATCCTACTGTTTCTCATGCCACTGGCACAGTATATACCAATGGCCTGCCTGGCGGGTGTACTGGTCATAGTATCCTATAACATGAGCGGTTGGCGTACGTTCAAGGCATTATTGAAGAATCCTAAATCGGATGTCACGGTACTGCTGATTACTTTCTTCCTGACCGTCATCTTCGACCTGACTATTGCCATTGAAGTAGGTCTGGTGATTGCCTGCGTGCTGTTTATGCGCCGCGTCATGGAGACTACCGAAATATCCGTCATCAAAGATGAAATAGACCCGAATGCAGAATCGGACATTGCAAGCAATGACGAGCACCTAATAATCCCCGAGGATGTGGAAGTATATGAAATAAACGGTCCTTACTTCTTCGGCATCGCCACCAAATTCGAAGAAATCATGGCGCGGCTGGGCGACCGCCCCAAAGTGCGCATCATCCGCATGCGTAAAGTTCCGTTCATCGATTCTACCGGTATCCACAACTTGACAAGCCTTTGTGAGATGTCCCAAAAGGAAAAAATAACCATTGTGCTCTCCGGTGTCAATGAAAAGGTACATAAGGTACTGGAAAAATCGGGCTTCTATGAGCTGTTGGGCGAAGAAAATATCTGTCCGAACATAAAATGTGGCACTGGAAAGGGCCAAAATAATTATCCAACACTAATCCCGGCATGGCACGAAAAAAAAAGAAACAATCGCAAGGCGTCTATTATCTTATATTGTTTATATGTGCGGTCTGCCTTGCCTATGAACCCGTTGCAAAGATACTTTCGGATGCCAGGCAAAAGAGTTCTACGCCTGCCAAGATAGAACTCACGGCAGGCACACGCCTTGAAATACCGGCAAAGCTGAAGAACGTCTCCGAACAGATTCTCCAGCGGAAAGGCTACACAGTATCCTACAACAAGGATTTAAAGATACCCAATTGGGTAGCCTGGGAACTCACTCCCGAAAAACTGGTGGAGCGTGAAAGCCGTACAGACAAGTTCTTGCCCGACCCCGACCTGCCTGAGCACGAGGCAGTAACCACCGATGACTACAAAGGAGCCGGCATGGACCGCGGACATATGTGTCCGGCCGGTGACAACCGCTGGCACTGGAAAGCCATGCAAGAGAGCTTCTACATGACAAACATTTGCCCGCAGAACCACAATCTAAACCGTGGCGACTGGAAAGAACTGGAAGAGTCATGCCGCCGTTGGGCACAAGAAGAAGGCAAGATATACATTGTATGCGGTCCTATTTTCTATGACCAACGTCACCGTACCATTGGTAAGAAGCACAAAATTACAGTGCCCGAAGCATTCTTCAAGGTCGTTCTGTGTGCAGACAGCAATCCCCCCAAAGCCATCGGCTTCATTTATAAGAATGCATCAGGCAATCATCCATTGGACAGCTACGTCAATACAGTGGACGAAGTGGAACGTATTACAGGTATCGACTTCTTCCCCGCCCTTCCGGATGAAATAGAAGAGAAGGTGGAAGCCGAATATGACTTGAAACTGTGGTAAAGGAGCTATTCCTTTACCCAGGCATCTACAATCTCGGCTACATAAACCCGGTGCAATCCACCGTGGTCACCGCCATACCAACGCTCGTAGACGGAATGGTCGAGAAAGAGTTCTTCTTTCATATCGGTAATGAAAAGCTTGCGGCACTCCAATCCCAGGCGGTCCTGCTCAAAGAGAATGTTTCCCCGCTCGGTAACGATAGGATTCAGACCAGTTTCCTTTACCTTATCCACTTCCCTACCCGATTTACTGCCACAAAGGTTGTAAATGCTCCGATTTTCCTTTCCTAAAAAAGAAAGAGTGAAATATTCGTTCTCCTCCATAAACTCATACGTATAGCGCTCGGAACGAATAAAGACAAACACCACCGGCTTGTTCCAAAGCCAGCCAATACCTCCCCAACTGGCAGTCATGGTGTTGAAATGTTCTTTACTGCCTGCCGTAACCAGCATCCACTCTTTGCCTATCACTTCGAAGAAGTTCTCGCTTAAATCTTTAATTGCTATTGATTTCATAAGTATATTATTAATAAGAAACACTTACCGGTATACCCGTTTCCCGTATCCGTTCCGCAATGCGATCCAGTTCCTCGCGGGTGGCCTTCTGCAAATCATGGTCGGGCGTTTCGCGGTCGATGGTATAAATCATCACTTGGCGGGGAGCAATCTCCTTGACAGCTTCCAGCAGGGAAGAACAAATTTATCGGATGTATTATCCATATCTTGTCCTTTATAACTTCCTTTGAGAAACATGGTCTGGATAATGCAGTTCCCTTTGAACGCTTTCATCCCTTCTATAATCTCCCGGATGGAGTAATGTCCGGTAGGACGGTCAAGTACACGGATATACTCTTCATCTACCGTATCCAGTTTAAGGATGTTGTTGTCAATCTTGTTCAAAGCCTCGAATACGGCAGGACGATGAATAAAGGTAGAATTGCTCAGTACGCTCACCTTTGCATTCGGAAAATACTTGTCGCGCAAGGCAAGTGTATCTTCTATGATTTCGGGGAAACGGGGATGTGCCGTCGGTTCTCCATTACCGGCAAAAGTCAGTACATCCGGTGTAGGTCCGTTTTGCTGCATGTCCCGCAGACGGCTTCAAGGGCCGAACGGACTTCTTCGCGCGTAGGCAACGGCTGTTTGGGACGATGGTCGCATTGAAGCCACATTCACAGTAAATGCAGTCGAAAGTGCATACTTTGCCGTCTGCCGGCAATAAATTTATTCCCAAAGATACTCCCAGACGGCGAGAATGAACGGGACCGAATATGGGAGATGGATAAATGACAGTCATACTATTTATGATTTGACGATTTACGGTTTGATTAATGCTTAAACAATCTTACCGCTCCAAAGTTAAGTGAAAACTATGGTATCTGGCAATGTTCGGCTTGCAAAAGTTTACCCATAAAAGAAAATATTCCCTTTATAAAGCATACATTTCATGTTAAAAAAGTAAATCATACATTACATTTTATCTATTTTACTTGTTTATATGTAAAGCATACATTACATTTGCAGATAACATCTAAATGCATAGTATTATGAGAAAGAACTATTTATTTCCAACCACTTTCAGAAAGATAGGTTGGTGTTTATTTGTCCCATTCGCCATCACGTCCTTCATCTGCCTTTTCGACGGCAGCAATGAAGATTGGTTGAAGGTAAACGCGTTGTCAGTAATTCCCTGGGGTATTATCAAGAACTCTTTATTCGACGAGTTGAGTATGATAGGGCTTACGGTTTCACTCTTGTTCATAGCTTTCTCAAAAGAAAAGGACGAAGATGAATGCATTGCCAATATTCGTTCAAACTCTCTTATCTGGGCTACCATAACAGCGTATTCCCTACTGATAGTATGCACTATGCTGATTTATGACATGCAATATCTTAATTTTGTATTTATAGACTTGTTCATGATATTGTTTCTGTTCATCATAAGTACAACATTGAACTTTATAAATTTAGGAGGAGCAACAATGACTAATACATTAAGGGTAGAAAGAGCCATCAAGCATATGACCCAACAGCAATTGGCTGAAGCCATAGGAGTGAGCCGGCAAACCATCAATGCCATAGAATCGGGAAAGTATGTCCCTTCCACCTTGCTGTCATTGAAAATATCAGAGATATTCGGAAAGACTGTAAATGAAATTTTCATGTTGGAAGAAAGTGACAGATAAAGAGAAGACTCTAAAAACTGTTTTAATTTTATTTCAGTTTCTTCTGAGGCAACCTGAAAATAAATTAAAACAGTTTCTAAACTTGATACGCAGTTGCATCTGCAAGTCCGCTTTCCTATTTCCCGGTATCTCATCATTGCCCGAACCAATCGTCTCCCTATCCTGATAAACCGTCTGTCCGAATTTGGCAAGAAACATGAAGTTCTTACTCAAATCATATCGCAGATGAGCGGAGTAACGGAACCCTTTGCCATAGAAGGAAGGGGTATAGAAAGTATATAACAATCCACGCTCGGAGGCGTAAACACGCGAATCGTAATCGTCCGTATGAAACCAGGTTCCCTGCACGGAAACTGACAGAGGGAAGGGGAAAGTGTACGAGCAAAATTGAGTACACTGATAACCTTGCCGTCTATCAAAGCGATACCCTTCCCCATCCTGCTGACGGAAGTGGTTATAATCTATTGTAGTACGAAAGATATATCTTCCCGGCATATAGGTCAGCCGATAACGGAGTTTATGGTGATAGATAGGTTCGATAACTGCACCGCTTGTACCGTCACGTCTCTTTCTTTCTGTTTGTACCGATAATTAAAATACAT
>ENA-OQDF01000921-OQDF01000921.1-human-gut-metagenome-genome-assembly--contig:-NODE-921-length-12262-cov-3.364730_pt1 | contig 12262 bp, 10 predicted proteins | sample MGYA00242769_ERZ504597 | MGnify/ENA primary metagenome ERZ504597 (study PRJEB26092, sample SAMD00036305) | human gut metagenome | host: Homo sapiens | study: EMG produced TPA metagenomics assembly of...
CTGCGGGGTCAGCCCGTGGGAGGCCAGGGCGCCGCTGACCGGTGGACGGCACCGAGCCGCCATTGGGAATGTAGAAGGGGGAGGCCTCGCGGCCTCCCCCTTTTTGCGTTATATACAAGCTGTCCCTTGTGAACGGGCCCTTCTTTTGACTCTCTTACTGTTTGGCTGTTTTTTGAACTGTCGCTTTGTATTTGCGCGATAATATCTCGCATTGACGTTAGGGAGGGCTTGATGTTTACCGTTTTTGTTTTGGGCAATATTGCTTCGGGTAAATCGACTGCCTGCCGCTATCTGGAATCTCGCGGAGCCCTGCTTATCGATTTAGACGTTCTTGCCAAATCGCTGTACGTGCCGGGGTCGGATATCGTCAATGCTCTTGCTGAAGAGTTTGGCTGGGATATTTTGGACGAGGAGGGCGGCGTTCGAAGTAACATCCTCGCTTCTCGAGCTTTTGCCTCTCCTGATGCGGTTGCAAGGCTCAATAGCATTGTGCACCCCGTTCTCATTGAGCAGCTTTCGCTGAGGATTCTCGATCCTGTCTGCTGTACGGTTTCGACTCCTCGCTATCCCTTTGCGGCGGTCGAAGTATCTGCTCCAGCTGGCTTTGAGGACGCCTTTGGCCTTGCGGATGAAATTATGGTTGTTAGCGCTCCTTTGGAGGTCCGTCGCGAACGCGCTATTCACCGTGGTATGGAGGCATCCGATTTTGATGCTCGCTGTGCTTGCCAGCCCGATGAGTCTTCGCTTTGCAGTCTAGCCACTACCGTGATTGATAACGCGGCGGGGCGATAGCTCGCTCTTTGTACAACTGGACGCATGGCTTGCCCGCCATGGCCTTATGGACGCTACGGATAAGGGGACGACAGATGCCTAAGACGCGCTTCTTTACGTGGTATCGCCTTGTGCCCCTGACTGTCGTTTTCGTCTTTGGCCTTATCTCGCTCGTTTACTCGTGTGCTCCCGCCGCTTTCTTTAAACCGTTCTATCCGATTGACTATGAGGCGTATGTAAAGCAGTCCAGCATTTCGCATAATCTCGATCCGTATCTGGTATGTGCCGTCATCAAGTCGGAATCAAACTGGGATCCGAGGCGGAATCAAACCAGGGCGCCCAAGGTCTCATGCAACTTATGCCCGAAACCGCTCAGGATATGATCGCCAAGGGCCTTGTCGACGGGGACGAGTATTCTGCCGATAACCTGAATGACCCCGCTTCGAATATTGAATTTGGGTGCGCATATCTCTCGTACCTGCTGACATATTTCAATGGCTCGACGGATAGCGCTATTGCTGCTTACAATGCCGGAATGGGCAATGTCGATGGGTGGGCGCAGCAAAACACATCGCTCCATAACGCGATTACCTTCCCCGAGACGCAAGCTTATTTGATTCGTGTCAATAATGCCTGGGTTCGCTACAAGACCCTCTATCCCGATCGGTTCGTATAGGACTATGCCTGCCGCCTGCGTATACTGCAGATATATGAGTTAGGAGTATCCATGGCGGAATTTGAAGTTGAGCGTGTTGGAGGAGAGCTCAACGTTTTGGCGTTGAGGGCTCTGAGGTGCCGTTTGAGGTCGTGTCTCCCTATGAGCCTGCAGGTTCTCAGCCTAAGGCCATTGAGTCGCTTGTGCAGGGTGTGAGGGACGGAGATCGCTATCAGGTTTTGCTGGGCGTGACTGGTTCGGGCAAGACCTTCACGATGGCTAAGACTATTGAGGCCCTGGGGAAGCCGACGCTGGTCATGGCTCCCAATAAAACGCTCGCCGCTCAGCTTGCGAGCGAGCTCAAAGAGTTCTTTCCCAACAACGCTGTGGTCTACTTTGTCTCGTACTACGACTACTATCAGCCCGAGGCGTATGTGCCGCAAAGCGATACATATATCGAGAAAGACTCCTCGATTAACGAAGAGGTCGAGATGCTGCGCCATCAGGCGACCGCGTCACTGCTCTCTCGACGCGATGTGATCGTTGTCGCATCGGTCTCGTGTATCTATGGCATTGGCTCTCCTGAGGACTATGCGGGTCTGGCTCCAAACGTCGACAAGAAGGTGCCGCTCGAGCGCGATGACTTTATCCATGCACTTATCGACATTCAATATGATCGCAATGACTATGACCTAGCGCGCGGCACGTTCCGCGTGCGCGGCGATGTTGTCGACGTGTATCCGCCTTATGCCGAGCATCCGTTGCGGTTTGAGTTCTTTGGCGACGAGGTTGAGCTTATTGCCGAGATCGATGAGGTTACCGGTGAGATGCTTCGTGAGTACGAGGCCATCCCCGTATGGCCGGCATCGCACTACGTGACCGAGAAGCCGAAGGTCAAGGCGGCTCTGAAATCAATCAGTGAAGAGTGCGAGAAGCGTGTGGCCGAGCTCAAGGCGACCGACAAGTTGCTCGAGGCACAGCGTCTGCAGCAGCGCACCGACTATGATCTCGAGATGCTCGAGACCATGGGTTTTTGTAACGGTATCGAGAACTACTCGCGTCATCTGGACGGTCGAAAACCGGGCGAGCCGCCGTTTACCCTGATCGATTACTTCCCTAAGGACATGCTCTGCATCATCGATGAGAGCCATGTGACGGTGCCGCAGATTCGCGGCATGCACGAAGGTGACCGCTCGCGTAAGGTGACGCTGGTGGAACACGGTTTTCGCCTTCCTTCGGCACTCGATAACCGCCCGCTTCGTTTCGATGAGTTTGAGGCAAGGATCCCCCAGTTCATCTACGTTTCGGCCACGCCGGGCGACTACGAGCTGCGGGTGAGCCAGAACGATGTTGAGCAGATTATTCGTCCGACCGGCCTGCTCGATCCCAAGATCGATGTGCGTCCGGTTCGCGGTCAGATTGACGATCTTGAGGACGAGATTCGCGAGCGCGTTGCCCGCAAGGAGCGCGTGCTGGTGACCACGTTGACCAAGCGCATGGCCGAGGACCTGACCGACCATCTGCTTGATGCGGGCATTAAGGTCAATTACATGCATTCTGATACGGCGACAATGGACCGTGTCGAGATCCTGCGAACGCTGCGCGAGGGCAAGATCGATGTTCTCGTTGGCATCAACCTGCTTCGCGAGGGCTTGGATCTTCCCGAGGTCTCACTGGTGGCAATTCTCGATGCCGATAAGGAAGGCTTCTTGCGCAACCGCCGTTCGCTGATTCAGACGATTGGCCGCGCGGCCCGTAACGCCGATGGCGAAGTCATCATGTATGCTGACGTTGTGACCGATTCGATGAAAGAGGCCATCGAGGAGACGCAGCGCCGTCGCGAGATTCAGATGGCATATAACGAAGAGCATGGCATTGTGCCCAAGACGGTGCGCAAGGCCATCAACGACATCTCAAGTTTTATTGCCGAGGCCGAAAAAACCGTGGGTTCCAAGGGACGCTCGAAGGGCGACTCTCTTGGCCATGGCGCATTCTATACGCCCGATGAGTCGGGCGAGGGTGGCGTGCCGGAAACGGTGGCGCCCGAGCAGACACTTGCGGAGCAGTTGGAAGAACTGCCGCATGACGAGCTCGTGCGGATCGTCGAAACCATGGAAGAGGATATGCGTAACGCTTCTGCCGCCATGGACTTTGAGGAGGCGGCGCGCCTGCGCGATGCCGTCGTTCAGATTCGGGCGATGCTCGAGGGTGCGTCTGAGGACGAGACGATCGAGCGCTTACGTTCGCAGGCTCGCAAGGGTTCCACGTTCGCATCGGGCAGAAAACGCCAGGGTGCACGGTTTAAGAAATAGCGAACATGCCCCGAGTTCCCTGCGGAGCTCGGGGCATGCGTCTTTTGCGCGCTGGAATTCGTGCGTTAGAGGTCTGCGATCAGGCTTCGGCACAACGGATGCCGTCGGTGGCGGCGCTCATGATGCCGCCGGCATATCCAGCTCCCTCACCGCAAGGGTAGAGGCCCGGGGTCGACACGGCATGGCATGTTCGGTCTCGGGTGACGGTGACCGGTGAGCTCGAGCGAGTCTCCACGCCGGTAAGGACAGCATCGGAGCGGTCGTAGCCTCGTAGCTTTTTCCAAGTAGGGGAAGTCCCAGGCGGAGCGACTCGACGATATGCTGCGGCAGGGCTTCGTCAATTGCCGTCCAGGTCACACCGAGCGGATAGGTGGGCTTTACCTTTCCGGGCGCCTTGCTGGCGCGTCCTGCGAGGAAATCTCCGACGAGCTGTGCCGGTGCGTTCCAGTTGGAACCGCCCAGGCGGTAGGCGGCCGCCTCGCAGGCGCGCTGGAGCTCGATGCCGGCGAGTGGGTCATCGTTGGGAAGGTCCTCAGGCGTGACGTTAACGAGCAGGGCGGCATTTGCGTTGCGTCCGTCGCGGGCATTGAGACTGGCGCCGTTGACGCACAAGTGCCCTGCTCGGAAGAGGCGGCGACAACCTGCCCGCCGGGACACATGCAAAACGAGAACACGCTGCGGCCGTTGGAAGATGGGCGACGAGCTTGTAGGGGGCTGCTCCGAGGGCAGGATGTCCCGCCGAGGCTCCGAATTGGGCTCGGTCGATGTCGCGCTGCGGATGCTCGATGCGAACGCCCATGGCAAAGGTCTTTGTGCGAGGACCACGTTGTGGTCCTTAAGGAGCTCAAAAATATCGCGAGCAGAATGCCCGCAGGCGAGGATGAGGTGCTTTGTCTCGATTGGCTCGCAAGCGGTGTCTTGGGACGATTGGACATCAATACCGGTGATGGCGCCAGACGCGTCGATGCGAATGTCGACGAGCTTCGTTCGATAACGGACGACACCTCCGAGCTGCTCGATGCGCTGGGATATAGCGGTGACGACCGTGGGAAGGATGTCGGAGCCAATGTGCGGCTTGGCATCCCACAGAATATCGCGGGGCGCACCCGCCTCGACGAAGGTTTCGAGGATAAGGCGATGGGCGGGATTTTGGTTCCCGTATTGAGCTTGCCGTCCGAGAAGGTCCCCGCGCCGCCCAGGCCAAACTGGATATTGCTCTCGGGGTCGAGGATGCGCTCCTTTAGAAAGAGGTCGATCGCCTGCGAGCGGCGAAATGCCGGGTCGCCGCGCTCGATGAGCAAGGGCTTAAGACCTGCTTCGGCGAGCGTAAGCGCAGCGAAAAGGCCGGCGCATCCGGCGCGACAACGACAGGGCGTTCTTGAGGTACGTCGGAGGCGGGGGAGGGGAATGAAGGCTCATCGTCTTCTATCGCGCGTACGCGCGAGCGGTCACGCTCGGCAACGCTGTCGACCGCTTCTCGCTCGAGGTGGGGACTAGTCAGCTCAACACGAAAGCTCAGGATAAAATGGACGTCTCGTTTTTTGCGAGCGTCGATTGACTTGCGGTGGAGCTCGATGGACTTGATCTCGGAGTCCTTGCAACGTAGGACGCGCTTGGCGACTCGCTTGCCAACAATGAGACAGGCATTTTCATCGTCGGCTTCATCGAGCGACGCGTTGACTTGGGTGATTTCGATCATCGAGGTCTCCTTAGAGGCAAGAAAGAGGCCGTCCGGTATCCCAGACGGCCCGAATGCGTTTTTGATTATAGACTGCGCGGCTACAGGCTGCTTGCAGCGCGAATGCCCGAGATCCAGGCCCACGCAAGGTTAAAGCCTCCGCAATCGGCGTCGATGTCGAGCGCTTCACCGCAGACGTAAAGCGGGGCGTCGACAACGCTGCGCGCGCGTAGGCTGGGTGTTGAGATGCTCTCGACAGATACGCCACCACGCGTGACCTGCGCTGAGCGCTCCTCGGCTGTTCCCTTGACGAGCAACTTAAAGTGCTTGAGGATCGAGACCAGGTGGATGACATCGTTGGAGCCTGGATGCACTGCTCGAAGCTGTGCAGACGACGCGGGAGAGTTGCGGGGCGAGCATGCCGTCGAGCCAACGGGGATCGCGGGGCGAAAAGCCGCCGAGCAGCTCAACGCGCCGGTTGAGCGTATCGAGCAACTCGTCTTTGGAGAGGTCGGGGAAAACGTCGAGCAGGATCGTATCGCCGTGCTGGATACGACGAGAGAGGTTGAAGACAGCGACGCCCGAGATACCGAAGGTTCGAAACAGCACTTCACCGTCTTCGTGCCAGAGCTCATTATGATTGCGGGCGAGCGTCAAGCGGGCGCGGACGCGCAGGCCATCCAACGTCTTGAGCGCCGCCCGATCGCCAAAGACCGTTGCCGATACGGGGCAGAGGATGGGGCGCAGCGAAGTGAGGGGGAGGCGAAACGTATCGGCGATACCGGTGGGGTTGCCGCCCGTGGCGATAATTACGGCATGTGCCTGCAGGGCCACGTTCTTGCGAGGGACATCAGCGAGCGCTTTCCGAAGCGAGCGGAGCTCCGATTTTCGGTCGTCGTGCTTTTTTGCCTTGAGCGCCCGCGCTGGACGGTCTATTTGGAGTGCCCAGCCTTCGGAAGCTTTGTGCGCCGAGGCAACGTAGGCTCCGCAGATTAAGGTGATACCTAGGCGGTCGCAAACGTTGAGAAGCGCGTCGCGCACCGATTCGGCGCGAAGGGAGCGCGGGTACAGCCGGCCTTCCTCGGAGGTTGTCATGATACCCAGCGAGGAGAAGAAACCCATAAGCTCTTGTTCGGGCTGGGGGCCCATGACGGATGTGACGAATGCTGGGTGGTTATACCGCTGAGGATCGATCGATTCGTTGGAGAGGTTGCAGCGGCCGTTACCGGTCGCAAGGAGCTTAAGGCCGCAGGCGACATCGCGCTCAACGATGCAGACGCTTTTGCCAACGCGTGCGGCCGTAATGGCGGCGGCGAGGCCTGAAGCCCCGCCGCCGATTACCAGGACGTCATAGAAGGCGCTCGCGTTCACTTAGGCCTCGTCGGTCTCGTGCGGGGTAATAGCCTCGACGGCAGAGACTGCTTGGGCAACATGCCATCGGGCAGCGCGGTCTCGACCTCGCCCTTATCGCAGGCCTCGGCGAGTGCCGGATTAATGGGAAGCTGCCCCAAGATGTCGAGGTTATAGCGCTCTGCGACCTCGGGGAGCTTGCTCTTGCCAAAGACCTCGATCTTCTTGCCGCAGTCGGGGCACTCAATATAGCTCATGTTCTCGACAATGCAGAATGGGGACGTTCATCTTCTCGGCCATGTTGACCGCCTTGGCGACGATCATCGAGACCAGATCCTGCGGGCTCGTGACGATGACGATGCCGTCGACGGGCAGCGACTGGAAGACGGTGAGCGCGACGTCGCCTGTTCCCGGAGCATGTCGACCAGCAGGTAGTCGATGGGGCCACGAGGTCTCGCTCCAGAACTGCCTAATGGCGCCTGCGATGACCGGACCGCGCCAAAGGACGGGGTCGGTCTCGTTTTGGAGCAGCAGGTTGGAGCTCATGACCTTGACGCCGTGCTCGGAGATTTCGGGCAGCATAAGGTTGCCAAGGGCATGGACGTGGCGTCCACTCATACCGAACATCTTGGGGATAGAGGGACCGGTGATGTCGCATCGAGGACGCCGACCTTGTGGCCGTGACGGGCAAGCTCGGTGGCGATGGCACCGGTGACAAATGACTTGCCGACACCGCCCTTGCCGGAAAGCACGGCGATGACGCGCTTGACCTCGGACAGCGTGTTCTCCTCAAATTGCGACGGCGACGTTTGTCCGCCGGCGGCCTGTGCGTGTTCGCAACCCATGTATGACTCCTTTGTATATGCTGGGGCCGGGGCCCGCGATGTGACACGAGCGTCATTGTACCTCGTTTGCGAGCGGGAGTCATTTGCGATGCGTTTGGGCCGAGCGTGCTTGCAATACGATGGGCCCAAGCGAATGGGCGGGCTTACTGAACTTTGCTGGCGAACTCGAGGTATTGCATGCGCTGCAGCTTGTCGATCGTCGAGGCGTAGGGGCTGTCTTCCGATTCCAAGTCGTAGCGCAGCCCGTCGGCACCGAGATAGCCGGCGACATTGATGGTGGGCACATCTGACCTTGTCGCAAGCAGGGCCTTTTGGTAATTGGTGAGCGGGGCGCCGATCTTATTAAGGGTAATGGCTGCAATCTCGTTTGCCCCGACGGTGTCGTAGACGTTGAGCTCGGTATTGCCGGCGATCTCATAGTTAGCCCAGACGAGATATGTCGACTGATAGATACGGAAAGCGTGGCTTGCCGTATCTTCCTGAGGGTACAGCTCGTCGTTGAGAGTCGTTGCGGCGCTCGGCTGATGGTCGCCAAAAAAGACAAGAACAACCGGTCTGCCGATGTTGCGGAGCTCGTTGATAAAGTACTCGAGGTCCCGGTCGGATGCGTTGATGCAGGTGAGATAGGTGTTGAGCGCGCTGTTGGCGCCTTCGCTGGCTCCCTCGACCCAATAGTTTGTCAGCTCTTCGGCGGGAACGGTGCCATAGTCGTAGCCGCCGTGATTTTGCATCGTGACGTCAAAGATGAACTGCGGCGCTTCGTCGGTTCTAAGCAGGTCGAGTATCTTGTCGTAGGTGGCGTAGTCGCATACGCCGGCATGGTAATAGGGCGCACCTTCGAAATCGCCGATTGAAAGAAAGTCTCCAAAGCCCAGCTGCTGATAGATTTTATCTCGATGGTAGTTGACGGGGTTTTGCGGGTGCATAGCGGTAGTGGTATACCCAAGCTCTTTAAGGTCCTTTGCCAGGCTGTTTACGCCATTCATCTGATACAGCTGATAGGGGATCTTGCCTAATCCGACAAAGGCCGTTGTCGCTCCGGTCAAAAATTCGAATTCGGAGTTCGCCGTTCCGCCACCGGCGACCGAAGCGAGCATGGTGCCGCGAACAAGTGTGTCGGGAAGCGAGTTGTAGAATGCGGGGCCGGAGTACCCGGCCGCCTGGAGCTGCTCAAAGCACGAAAGGTCGCTAAAACTCTCGTTCATGATGGCAACAATCGTCGGCTTGATTTCATTGAACTGGGCAACGGCCGCCGCGCGCTGTTCGCTCGAGCCATATGTGCTGTCGTAGACGGCGGCGAGCTCCTGCTCGATGCTCTGCGCCTCATCGGGCGTATAGTCTTCGGGCTTCTCAATGGGCAACTCGTTGACCATTTCGGTGAACGAAGTGATAAAACCCTGAGACGCATACGTGGTGATGGGCTGCCAACGGTCAAATCCAAAATCCAGCGCCTGCTCCAAGTCGATGTTGGAAAAGCCTGAGAGCCCCACAACGGTCACTAGCAGAAAAGCACAGAGGTTAGCGGCGATAGCGGGGAAGACATGGGTGGGCGTACGGAGCTTTCGCGGTCGGATGAGCGAAAGAAGCCCCAGGGAAATCTCCAGCAGGGCGAGAGAGGTTACGATTCCGGCGGTAAAGGTAAACTCGTATCCCTCGCTCACTTCCATTGCGGTGCCAAGGGCCAAGATATCGCTTGGCAGGATGGCTTCGCCTTTAAACGTTATGACGAAGTGCTCGGCAATGCCAAGGACGCAACAGACGACGGGCACGAGGACCATGACGCCTCCATGACGCTGTCCCAGCAAATAAAGGGAGAGCAGAACCGTCGCGAGCAACCCGACGGAAAACCCGAATGAGTTGGCGGGAATGCGATAGAACGTTTCGTTGCAGGCAATTTCGATTGAAACGAACGAGAGCGCTGAAACAGCGGCGATGACAAGGATGTCGCGGCAAATACAGGCAACCGTTCCCGTCGCAAGGTCGGTTTGGTCGATAAGTCCCGAAACCAAGGGCTCGACAAGAAGCATGACGGCGGCAGCACCGAGCGCCGAATAAGAAAGGACCCATAGGGAGCTGCCCTCATTTACGAGCGATTGATTCGTAATCCATGCAGCTACCACGCCGAGCGGCATGAGGAGCGTCGCGCACCAAAAGACGCGGGCAATGGGTGGCTTTTCGTTGCGTTTGATTGAAAAATACACGCGCACGACGACGGCGGCCACGATAAGGACGGCGATGAATATGGGCAGATTGGCCATGTCGCTCGAAGTGATTTCAAGGGGGATATCTTCGGTCATGGACGTTCCTCTGGTACAGCAAATTAAGTTCAGTATTAGATTACTGTAACCTTTCCACGGCATTTCGAGAAACAAAGCGCCCGATACGCAAAGCTAAAGGTCTGCGAATCTTGTATTACGAACATCTGTGCGCGTCGAGTGCGCTAAACTCATCGGCAGTATGATTCGATGCAATAGGAGGCAAGGAGCTTCCATGTCTGATTCCTCTATCGTTATTCGCGGCGCTCGTGAGCACAACCTCCGTGATGTCGATGTTTCCATTCCGCGTGACCAACTCGTGGTCATTACCGGTCTTTCTGGCTCGGGCAAGAGTTCGCTGGCATTCGACACTATCTATGCCGAGGGCCAGCGTCGATACGTCGAGAGCCTTTCGAGTTATGCGCGCCAGTTCTTGGGCCAGATGGACAAACCCGACTTGGATTCAATCGACGGCCTTTCGCCGGCGGTGTCGATCGACCAAAAGACGACATCTAAAAACCCTCGCTCGACGGTTGGCACCGTAACCGAGATTTATGACTATCTGCGTCTGCTGTTCGCCCGTGTGGGCACCCCGCACTGTCCCGAATGCGGCCGCGTCATTGAGCGCCAGACGACCGACCAGGTCGCCGATAAGGTCCTGGCGGCGGGGGGAGGGCCGCCGCGCGTTGTGCTGGCACCGGTGGTGCGCGGGCGAAAAGGCGAGTACACCAAGCTGTTTGAGGACCTTCGCGCCGAGGGCTTTAGCCGCGTGCGTGTCGACGGCGAGGTTCGCTCGCTTGATGACCCTATCGATTTGGATAAGAAATTCAAGCACGATATCGAGGTCGTGGTCGACCGCATCGTGATTCGCGAGAACTCGCTGGGCCGTATTGCCGAGTCCGTTGAACAGGCGACTGCGCTGGCGCACGGCAATGTGAACGTATACTTGCTGCCCGACCGCGACGCTCCCGAGGGGACCGAAGGCGAGTTGCTGGAGTATTCGCTGGCGTTAGCGTGCCCGGAGCATGGACACTCCATCGATGACCTGCAGCCGCGTGATTTCTCGTTCAACGCGCCCTATGGCGCGTGCCCCGAGTGCGATGGCCTGGGCTTTAAGAAGACGGTCGATGCCGAGGCCCTAATCGAAGACCCCTCGAAGTCGATCGCCGACGGGGTCTTTGGCAGCCTGTTTGGCAACTCTAACTACTATCCGCAGATTTTCGCTGCGGTCTGCAAACACTTTAAGGTGAGCGTCGATACGCCGTGGGAGGATCTGCCTCCGCGGGTGTGTCGTGCGTTTTTAGACGGCATGGGCGACCAGAAGATTTCGGTCGACTATCAAAAGCTCGATGGGCGCCGCAGCCAGTGGGACACCAAGTTCTCGGGTGTGCGCAATATCCTGTACGAGCGCTATACCGAGACGACGAATGAGAACACCAAGGCGCGCTTGGAGAAGTACATCCGCGAGGAGCCGTGCTCGAGCTGCCACGGCGCTCGTTTGCGCCCCGAGATGCTCGCCGTCACCGTGGGCGGCAAGTCCATTTACGAGGTTTGTTGTCTGTCGTGCCGTGAGTCGCTCGAGTTTTTTGAGGGCCTGGAACTCACCGAGCGCCAACAGTTTATCGGCGGACGCATCGTCAAGGAAATCCTGGAGCGCCTGCGTTTTCTGGTCGATGTCGGACTCGACTATCTGACCCTCGATCGTGCCTCGGCGACGCTTTCCGGAGGCGAGGCCCAGCGTATTCGCCTGGCAACGCAGATCGGCGCCGGCCTCATGGGTGTCCTGTACATTTTGGACGAGCCATCGATTGGCCTCCATCAGCGCGATAACGAGCGCCTGATCAAGACGCTTGAGCGCCTACGCGATATCGGCAATACCGTCATCGTCGTCGAGCATGATGAGGATACGATTCGTGCTGCCGACTATGTGATCGACATGGGCCCCGGCGCGGGCGTGAACGGCGGACACGTAGTCGCGGCGGGAACGCCTGCCGATATCATGGCGTGTCCCGAGTCGATGACGGGCGCTTATCTGACCGGCAAACGAATGATCCGGGTTCCGATGAGCGCCGCAAGCCCGGTCGCGGCTGCCTTAAGATCACGGGCGCCCGCGCCAACAACCTCAAAAACGTTACCGCCAAGATCGAGTTTGGTACGCTTACGGTCGTTACCGGCGTGTCGGGATCGGGTAAGAGCTCCCTGGTTACCGACACTATCGCACCTGCCTTACGAATGCCATTCACCGTTCGACGCGCCTGTGGGTCCGTATAAGAAATCGAGGGCATCGAGTGTATCGATAAGGTTATCGATATCGACCAGTCGCCGATTGGCCGCACGCCGCGTTCCAACCTGCTACGACATTGGCCTGTGGGATGATCTTCGCGCGCTGTTTGCGA
>ENA-OQDF01000922-OQDF01000922.1-human-gut-metagenome-genome-assembly--contig:-NODE-922-length-12257-cov-1.234790_pt1 | contig 12257 bp, 19 predicted proteins | sample MGYA00242769_ERZ504597 | MGnify/ENA primary metagenome ERZ504597 (study PRJEB26092, sample SAMD00036305) | human gut metagenome | host: Homo sapiens | study: EMG produced TPA metagenomics assembly of...
TTCCAAGTTCGATTGCTGACTCCGTAGATTTCATGCCCCATCTTTATAAACGTTTCTGCCATCTCATTTGCAATTGTTCCGCAACCTAAATTCCCCATGTACTCATCTTTCTTCTCCTTTTAGCTCTCGATGATCTTGATACCATCTGTTCCTGCTACAACTACCTTAGCTGCTATCTGATAAAATAGCGATATCTCAATAACTCCTGTGATCTGTTTTAAGTCTTGATCTAGTTTCTTAAGATCACTGATTCCTTCAAAATACAGTTCCAGCAATTTTTCATTTCTCTCTTTTACTTTTGCTCCAAGTTTTTTTGCTTCCTTTGTAACATAACTTGCTGCCTCTGGCACAATTTCAAGAACAATCGGTACTTTACAGTCGAGTTTCTCTACAACCTTTGTCTCATCCACAAGTAATACATACTCTTGTGCCATCTTTGCAATAATCTTCTCTTTTTGTATGAATCCCCACCACCACTTTTTATATGCATTCAGGTTTTGATCTACTTCATCACATCCATCAAATGCTATAGTCACATCTTGGGCCTCATTAATATCTATTACTGTAATTCCAAGCTGTTTGCATACTTTCTTTGTCTGATCAGATGGTGTTATAGCTTCTATAGCTTTTCCTGCTTCTTTGATTATATTCACAAAGATAGCTGATCGTCTCCCCACCTCCAAGTCCGATCGTACCATGATCTGGCACCAGTCAAGGGCTGCTTTTGCACACAAACGTTTCATCTTGCTTTCCTCCTTGTTTGCAAAATTTTATTTTACAATATCATATTATCATGAAATTTTATTTTGTCAATCCTGGATTGCTTTTTCTTTGATTCAGTATAAAATAATAGAAAAAAAGAAAGGAGTTTTTTCGTTATGAAGAAAACATTCAAAGACCTTTTTAAATTAGCAACTGCACTGGCTACAGTCGCTGGTATCGCATACGTTGCCCGTGATCAGATCAAAGCTATTTATCGATAAAGTCAAAGAAGTATCAGGAGATGATATTGATGATGATTTCGATGAAGATTCTTTTGATGATGACTCTTTCGACGAAGAAGAAATCTTCCACGAGCCAACAAAGGATGACCGAGACTATGTTTCCATCAATATCACAGAAAGCAATGATAGTGCAGACGAAGAAGATGAAGCAGGGGAAACTCCATCTACAGAAGACGAAGAGTAATATAATTTAAGTGCAAAATAAAACAGACAGCTGAGTATTGATGACCAACTGTTCTGTTTTTATTTTATACTTTATCTTTTTGTTTTGATTTTCTTTACATATCCATAACTTCCATATGCTTTTCTTGACAATGTCTTTGTCTTTTTCTTCGAGGTCTTATAGCTGTATTTCACTGTACGATATGGACGAATCTTATAATAATATGTTTTTCCTCTTTTCAATCTCTTATTTGTATAAGAACTTGTTTTGGATGATACCGTCTTGATCTTCTTATAACCAGATGATTTTCTTGTGGAACGATAGATCATATAGCCGCTGACCGGTGTTGAAAGCTTTTTCCATCTTAATTTGATGGTTGTTTTTGTCTTTTTGTAAGATGTTATCTTTACTTTTCCGGCCGGTTTCACTGTCGCATGAAATCCCAGATAATTGGTCCATCGCACCGCCGATCACACATCCCTGTCCGTTATCTCCAATCCCATTTTCATAAGTCTTTCCATTGACATTTCGATATTCTACGGAAAGATCATCAAAGATCACGTCTGCCGTTGAAATCTTCTTCTGACAATAAGCTTTTGCCAGTTGTGTTTTTAATGACTTAAGATAAAGAGACTTGCATACTAAAGTGACCGTATTTTTCTGTCCCGGATTGCCATTTTTTGCACCAATCGTGATCTTTCCATTTGTAAATGTGAAACTATTATTGGTTTTTGTCTTGTCATTGTCCATATTCAAAAGGAAATTTTTAAGACCATATGTACCGAGCGCCTTATATGTGTAAGAAACCTTTGGATTCTTTGCGTAAACATCAACGGTTCCTGATACCTTATAATAGTCTTCCAGATCATAGTTGTATTTTGACGTTCCAGACCATGGACTCAATGTATGAAATCTTGGTGCATCATGTTCATCTGTAAGAGCTGGTGTGCTGTACGCAAGCGGAATCTTTTTAAGAATCGTTCCATCTGCACCTTTAACCAGTATCCTTGCATTGAAATTAAGTCCAGTTTTAACTGTCTTGCTTGAAAATTAGCTTCAATCTCTGCTTTATTTCTTTGCCCTACTCTTAATCTCAGTTTGATGTCTTTCTTTCCAAGTCCGTTATCTGTGGATGTATCCATCTCTGCCGTGATATGACTTAAATCTCCCGTCTCTGTTGTCAATGTAAAACATCTTGGATTCGGCAGATAAGTGTCTGATCGTAATATCTTGCCAACGCTGACAACGTATATACTGTGATCTCATTTCCATCCTCATCCGTTGATGTATATGGCTCATCCTGATCTGTAAGTTTATTGCATGTTATCTGAATCCCATCATCTTCTGCAGCAGATACTGGTATCGTTGTAAACAACAATGTCATGCTCATTAAAGCCACTAAAATCTTCTTCATTGACATCATCCTCTCCTTCTGAATCTCTGCGATTCCCTTGCGACAATTAATGTGTTGCCTCTTCTAACATTCTCTTTAAGTCGTCAACGCTGTAATGATAATGTGTATTGCAGAAATGACAATTTACTTCAATCGGCTCTCCATCATCGATCATACTCTGAATCTCATCCTTTCCAACAGAAATCACTGCTTTTTCTACTCTTTCTTTGGAACAGTTACAATGAAACTGTGTTGGAACTTTCTCATAAATCTTCATATCCATATCACCTAAGAGATCTTCCATCATCTTCTCTGGTGTATGCTCATGTTCTAAGGCATAAGTCACAGACTTAAATTCTGCGATCTTCTTCTCTAGCTTACTGATCGTCTCTTCTTCGGCGTACGGCATCATCTGAATGATAAATCCACCTGCCTGACGAACTGTGTTATCTTTGTTCATTAAAACCCCTAATGCTACAGATGTCGGGATCTGCTCACTTGCTGCAAAATAATAAGTTAAATCTTCTGCAATCTCTCCAGATACTAAATGTGTCTGTCCAGAATATGGCTCTTTTAAACCGATATCTTTAATAACTGTTAAAACACCAAGATCTAAAGCCTTTCCAAACATCTAATTTACCTTCTTTGCTTGGTGGAAGCATGACATCTGGATTATTGACATATCCTTCACATTTGCCTTGGAATCTGCGGTAACCGTCAAGCCGCCGATCGGTCCACTGCACTGAATCTGTAATGTGATCACATCACTATCATTCTTGCACATACTTCCCATCATGGCTCCTGCTGTTAATAATCTTCCAAGTGCTGCTGTCGCTACCGGACTTGTATTGTGTTTCTGTCTTGCTGTTTCTACGACATCTTTTGTGTATGCAGCAAAGAAACGTACCTGATCATTTGCTGCTGTTCCTCTGATAATATAATCGTTCATCTTTTCCCTTTCAGTTTGCAATAAAATATAATCGTTGTGTATCTTCTTTACCTCACCCATCGTTTCTGCATCCAGAACTCGAATAGTTGAAATCCTGCTTCATGAAGAAGTCTCGTAATCTCCCCTTCCTCATAAGCCTTTTGCAAATGTAATTCTTCGTACTTATTATATGTACCTTCCTCATTCTGAATAAACAGACTCAGCTGATATTCATTGATCCTATCTTCTTCATCATAGAATTATCCCAGATAAAACTTGCATCTTCACGGTCTTCCGCAAATGTATTGCATGCAAGAATTTCTTTGTATTTGTAATGACTGTTCATATCAAATATAAACACACCATCTTCTTTTAAAAATTCTCTGACTCTTCTGAATGCTTCTTTTAAATCTTCTTCCTCAAGAATATAATTCATACAATCGCAAATACTAACCGCTGCATCTACTTGATGTGGAAGTCTAATGACACATATCCTGCAATACATATAAATATGATCATCCTCTTCACTAGCCGCGATCTCCAGCATATCCATAGAGTTATCAACAGCTGTTACCTGATATCCTTCTCTGGCAAGTCTTCGTGACATTTTTCCTGTTCCGCACCCAAGATCTAATACTTGTGCAGCTTTTTTTATCTTATATTCTTTAAAAACATTTAAAATGTTTAAAAGCCATTCATCATATGGTGTCTGATCCATAAATTCATCATACACCCTTGCAAAATCTTTGTAACTTTCCATCTCATCCTCTTATAATAATGGGGCCAGTAATCTCAACACACTTTGTGCCAATGTCTTTTTTAAACTTCCCTGACACATCTCCTTTGTGATCCTCTGGCTGATCTCAAATGTTTTCTCCATATCATGTTTTACCTGCATCACTGCATCGTTGTTATACATAAAGACGCCATTCTCAAAATGCAGATATAAACTTCGATAGTCCATATTGATCGTTCCAACGGTTGCCACTTTATCATCACTTGCAAAACATTTTGCATGAATAAATCCAGGCGTATATTCATAGATATGATTCCTGCCTCTACTAATTGTCTGTAATAAGACTGTGTTAACCAGAATACCATTTTCTTGTCTGGAATTCCAGGAGTCACGATCTTTATATCTACTCCTCGTTTCGCTGCCAGACAAAGTGCTGTGATCATCTCATTATCAATGATCAGATATGGCGTATAGATATAAACATATTTGTTCGCTGTATTGATGATATTTAAATACACATTCTCTCCAACGATCTCATGATCTAATGGATTATCTGCATATGGCTGAATAAATCCTTTTCCCTGAAATGCTTCTTCATAATGCTTATGTGGCAAAAATGCACCATAGCCTTCATCTGTCTTACGAATTGCATTCCATACCTGTAAAAACATGACCGTAAAATTCCAGACTGCATCTCCGGTTACCTTAAGTCCTGCATCTTTCCAATATCCAAATCGCTCGATCTTATTAATATATTCATCTGCTAAATTAAGGCCTCCTGTATAGGCTGTGTGTCCATCGATCACAACAACTTTTCGGTGGTCTCTGTTATTCCATGCTGTTGATACAAATGGCTTGATCGGATTAAATGCCATAGCCATGATTCCGAAACGTTCAAGTTCTTTATAATATTTGTAAGGAAGAAGGTCCACACATCCTACGTCATCATACATAAAACGTACTTCAACCCCATCATTGACACGTTCTTTTAAAACTTCTAAGATCGTATCCCACATATAGCCTTTGGAAACAATAAAAAATTCCATAAAAATATAATGTTCTGCCTTCTTAAGGTCTTCAATCAATTCATCGAACATCTCTTCCCCAGACGGATAATACTTTGCATCCGAATTCTCATAAATTGGATACCCACCATACTGATCAATATATTTTGCCTGGCCTGCCACCTGATAATCTTCCTGTTCCAGATGTTCCATAACTCCATAATCCTGCCCTAGCAAAATTCCGTATCATGAATAGATTTCTCCAGTTTCAAACGTAGTTTCTTCGCTGGCTGTTTATCTCCAAGGACAAGATATAAAAATCCTCCGAAGATCGGAAAAAGCAAAATTGGTATCGTCCATGCAAGTTTATATGCCGGATTATCATCTTTATTTGCAATATAGATCACCACAAAAATGCTGAAAATACGGAAAATCCATTCAATTATTTTGGAATATTCTCCGATCACAATAAACAAATAGGTCATCCAGATAAGCTGTAAATAATCGCAACTGTAACAAACACCAGTCTGCGTAATAAAAATTTGAGAATTTTTGAAATTGGTTTTGTCAAATACTTTGTTATCTTCATCTTATGTCCTTACCTTCTTCAAAAGCTACTTCTCTTCATCTTAGCATAAATAAATTCCAATTTCAATTTTTGTTCGATACTGAACAAAATCCTAACACAAAACTATTTCATAAATCCAGACATCATACAGCCACCTGCTGCCCCGCATTCCATGATCTGCTCGATATTTTTTTCATTGATCCCTCCAATTCCATAAACCGGAATATCAACTGCTCCTACAACATCTCTTAAAAAATCAAGTCCTCTTGGTGGCAAACCTTTCTTGCAATCTGTAGCAAACACATGTCCCGCGAACACAAAATCTGCCCCAAGCTCCTGTGCTTTCAATGCTTCCTCTGGTTTATGGATTGATGTACTGACGGATTCAAAATCCGTCAAATTTCCTGCCTCTTTTAAGAATACAGGATATGGAAGATGAATCTTTTTGATTCCAAGTTTTCTTGCAACATTGACAAAATTATGAATTGTAAGCGAAGCACTGTGATTTTCACAAATCTCCTGGCATTTCTTTGCAATCTCATAATAGTCTTCTTCTTTTAAATCTTTCTCTCTTAAACAATTGTTTTAATGTCTTTTTGAGAGATCTTCCATCACATCAAAAATGGCCGTTTACATAAACTTCTGTTTGTTACTGCTATAAAACATGACTTGCTCATTTTAACTTCCCTTCGTATCTTAGTTTCATTTCTCTTTCTGGTTTCTTTGTCTTATCTTACGGTTCATGACCCCGCCAAGTCTCCCTGTCTCACTTGCTGACAATGACTTCCATCCACTTTTCTTTAGCTTGTCAAACAAACCAAGTTCTACGGCAGTCTCATATTTTAACCGCTCTATTTCATTCATTTCTTCCAATGTCTTTTCAATAAAATCTTTTTCCTTTGGCATCATGTTTCTTCCTTTCTGATTTGTCATTTATTCTTAGCGTATGACAAATCAGAAATTTCATACATGAACTGTGATCGTTTTTTGTAATGTCACAGAATAAATATAGATTTCTTTTACATTTTTCCCTGTGATCTTCTCTAATGCCTGTTTATAAGATTCCATCTGCGCATGGTATCGATTGATCAGAATATGTTTCTTCTCCTTCGTTAACTCTGTCTGTCTTGTAATCTACCAGCACAATCCCGTCTGTTTCCTCAAAATACGCATCAATGATACCCTGAACAACAACAAGTCGTCTGTTTTTGCCTCTTGGTTCATATCTGAAATGGTATTCCTGTTACAAATTGACGTTCTTTATACAATCTTTTTTTCTGATCTGCTATTTTCATACGTTTTCCAAGCTGTGAGTTTGTAAGTGCAAGAATTTCTTTTCGATAGATCACTTTATCATATTCTTTTTTTAATTTTCCCTGATCGATCCATTCTTTGATATCTTCATTTAAAACTTTTCATCGTGTGATCTTTGGAAATTGAGTAGTTCAAGCACCTTATGAATCACAGTACCTTTAGATGTCGCTGAAATCTTTTCATTCTTCTTGATAAATGCAGGAACCCTTTTTTCCTTTTCCTGATGAACGGATGTATACATCCGTTCTTGCTTATCCGCTGCCTGACTCATACGTTTGATCTCAGATACAGAATATTTTAAACGTCCTTTTGTCTCTGTCTCATTGCGATAATGATAATCAAATTTGTCTTTCATTTCTTTTACTTTATCTTTTGGGATCTGATCCTTCAGACGTTCATAAAAATCTGTCGGTTCATCTCATGCAGAAGTTCATTTCCTTCCTGCTGCCACAAAAGATCTTCAAGTGTATATATCTTCAATCTGTAGTCTTCTTTAGGAACCTTTGGAAGTGCTTTCTTGATCCAGTCAAAATAGCAATCTTCCATTCAAAAGATTAATCGCTGTGACATCTTCTTGGTCATGCCACATAATATCATCTGTCTTTATTCCTGTAAGGATCAGTTTTTCCTTTGCTCTTGTCATCGCAACATAAAGGACTCTTAATTCTTCCCCTAAGATTCCTGATTCATCTGGTTTCTGATCAGATTTTTTAAGATCGTTTTCTTTTTTGTCCTTCGAATTGGGTCAATATGATCTGCCCCGATAAAATAATCTCCATGGAAGATCATACTTCCATTTGCATCTCTTAAATTAAATTTCTGATGAATCTTTGAGACAAATACGATTGGATATTCCAATCCCTTACTCTTATGAATACTTGAAATACGCACAAGATCCTGATCCTCACTCATGGTATTTGCCTCACCATAATCCATATCATACTCCTTGCACTGTTCCATAAATCGCACAAAATGGAATAATCCTTTGATCTGACTGCTTTCAAACGTTTTTGCCTGTTCAATAAGCATCAAAATATTTCCCTGTCGCTTCTTTCCCTGTGGCATTGCACCTGCATAATAATAATATCCGGTCTTTTCTAGTGCGAGCCAGATCAGCTGTGTTAATGACAGATATGTTTTGGCATCCCTTAAAAGTTCAAGAAGTTGTAATGCTTTCTTAGAACCTTTTATGCTCTCTTTGTTTCACAAAGACATTCATAAAGTGAATTTTTCCCACCATCAACTTTCAATCGTCCAAGTTCTTCCTCTGACATTCCGATCATTGGCGATCTTAAGACCGCTGCAAGATCAATGTCCAGATAAATATTATCAACGACAGAAAGCAGACTTAGCAGTGTCCGGATCTCCACAGTATCAAAATATCCTTTCTGGCTATTCGCAAATGCAGGAATGCCTGCATCCATCAATTCTTTCTGAATCACTTCAGCATTCCCTTTCATAGATCGAAGCAAGATCACTATATCACTATATCTTGCTTTCCTTAAAATGGTATTGCCTTCTTCATCTTTTCCTGTAACCATCATCGGTTTTTCTCCATTTACCATCTCGTGAATCCTTGATGCGATCATTCTTGCTTCCAAAACAACGGCATCTTCCTCTGAATTCTTTACTTCCTTTGATTCTAAAAGTAAGATCTCTGTTTGGGCATCACATCCTTGTTCAAACTCCATCGTTGGAACAAGAGCAACATTTTTCGTATATTCAATGTTTCCAAGATCTTCATGCATGATCTGGTAAAATACATCATTAACAAAGGTAAGAACTTCACTGCGGCTTCGAAGTTGTTTCGCAGTTCGATCAATTGATATTCTTCTCCCTTTTGCTGATATCCATGATATTTCTCAAGGAACAACTCCGGCCTTGCCAGGCGGAAACTGTAAATACTCTGTTTGACATCTCCTACCATAAACATGTTATGTCCACCCTCTGCTTCTTTTGAAACACTTCGTAAGATCGCATCCTGAATATAGTTACTGTCCTGATACTCATCAATATAAATCTCTTCGTATCCGTCTGATTTTTCTTTTGCGATCTTGCTTGGTACCGGATTACCTTGCTCATCATAATGATCGATCAAAAGATCCAATGCAAAATGTTCCATATCATCAAAGTCCATGATATTTTCGTTCTTCTTTTTCTCATCATAACGCATCATAAATTCTCTTGTCAGATGTATTAGGCCCCTGATCGGACTTTTGATCCTCTTTAATTCATGAAAAATCTCTGACTCATTCTCATAAAAATATGCAGCCTTTAAATCATCAAGCAGACCATACGCCTGTGCTCTTAACAATTTACACTGTTCCTGCAGCATTTCATCGCTCTCATCTGTTTTCTTCTTACGCCCGGAAAGTCTTGGCTTTTCAATCTTTACAAAAACTTCACACAACTTTGAAAATGTCTGTGCCTCACTGATCTTTGTTACGATTTCCAGATCTTTTCGGAATGTTTTCTCATAAAAATATGGTCCTCCCGATGAAAGTGACAATTCTAAAGCTTCTTTTATCAGGTTTAACGCACCATCAATTGAAATCCTTGCATCCCTCAAAATGATCTTCATAAATGGTGCCTGTTCAAATTGTTCTAATGTCTCAACAGATATGTTTTCTTCTGCCTGATCAAGCCATTTAAAAGGCTCTCTATGACTTCGTGCATTTTGATATAATTTTAAGATATATTCGCTGATGATATTATCATTTTTACCCGGAGAATAAGATTCAATAAGATTAATAAAATCTTCTTCTTCTTCTCATAAGCCTCTTCTAACAAGTCATCCAACACTTCCTGACGGATTGCTGATAATCTTCCTTCATCCCCGGTGCTGTGCTTGGATCAATGCCAAGCACATAAAATAATCACGGATTAAATTCATACAAAACTAATGGATCGTTGTAATCTGTGCTTTATGGATCAGAGAAAGCTGTTTCACAAAATGCTGATTCCCCGGAAACTCTCTTACTTTCTCATCAAGTGCTGCCATGATCCTTTCTTTCATCTCTCCTGCTGCCGCTTTTGTAAATGTAACGACTAGCAGATGATCTACATCGATCGGATGCTTGTCATCTGTGATCTTTTGTATGATACGTTCTACCAAGACTGCCGTCTTTCCGGAACCTGCTGCAGCAGATACTAAATGTCGGCATCTCTTTGATCAATGACTTTCTGCTGTTGTTTCGTCCAAGGCATGTTTTCCCTCCTCTAGTGATATTTTCTTGATCTTCTCCACCTGATCAACACCTTCTTCATAAGCACAGATATTTTTAAATTCACAATACTCGCATGGTTTTCTTCCTTCATATTCATATGGTTTAATGGAAATATCACCATGCATCAATGAATTTCCAAGATCCGTCATCTTCTTCTCTACATATTTCCCAAGATTTAACAACTGCGTTGTATTTAAAATAGAAGATCGCTTATCATATCCTGACTTTGTTGCTCTGACCGGTAATGTCAGATATCCTTCTGGTCCCGTATGTTCCATATGATCGATCAACTGAAAATCTTCATTGACAACACCACTCATCTTAAGATCTTTCAAAATCTTGTCGTTCGCTTCCCTCTCATGCTCCACATTGACAACCGGATCATCCATATGGAAATAAAACATCCCAGCCGGATAGACTCTCTTACCACTTTCTTCTCATACAATTCCATCATAGCATTCATATAAATGATCAACTGCATCTGTAGTCCATGAAAATCTTTGCAAAATCAAACTTCTGCTTTCCTGATTTATAATCAATGATCTTTAAATATTTATTTTCTTCATCTTCCACGCTGTCCATGCGGTCAACCACACCGGAAAAATCATTTCTCTCCGTCCTCTAATGCAAACGTCATAGAATCCAGATGATTTCCTCACCAAACGCAATTTCGTACTCTTCTGGTGTAAAATCTCCTCTCTTAATATGCTGTTCCATTGCCCACACAGCTCTTTTAGAGATTCGTTTCATACGTTCCAAGACATATTCATTCCTATGACTACTTTCAAACAATTTCTTTCTGAACATCTGTAACTGCCAGTTCTACCATAGCATCTACAAATTCATCTCTTGACTCATCATCTGCGAACTTCCAGTCGCTGCGTTTTCCGACCAGCTCCATTGTCTTATGAAAGTACTTTCCCAATATTCCGTCGGCAGAATTCATGTACCAGTCGTTTACGAAGTCTAAGTCCATATTGCATAAAATGTGAAAATGCACATCCAGCAAATTTCTCCATTCTTGTTACACTTCCAGAAATCGTATCTCCATAAAGATCATGGATCAATTCTTTGCTAAGCGGAAGTGCCTGATTCGTATAAAATCTTGCATCCACATAATCTGTAACCGGTTTCAAGTCCTTCAGTGCATAATATAATGTCTGCATCCATTTCATTTTATCCGAATCCTCATTCTCCGTAAGATCAAGATCTTGTAGACAAAGGATCATCTGATCTAATGCTTCTTCTTTTGTGTACCCAGTCTTTTGTTCTTCTTCTTCCATTGAAATTTTTAATTTTGGAAAAATTCTTAAGATTCTTTCGATAAAATAAGATGGGCGATTGTTATTTCCTGCTGCTTCCATCATGCGATACGATACATACAAGCGGTCAGTTGGTTTTGACACTGTAAGATATAAATAAAACTGTTCCATATATGCAGACTCTTTTGCTCCCGGTGCAAGACCGATCCCGTAACTTTGAAGAATCTCTCTTTGATAGTCACTGACTACTCCTCCGCCATCATTTGCAGCTGGAATCACACCTTCATTGACACCTAAGAAAAAATAGGATCTTTACTTCCTCTGTCCTTGTTCGTTTCATATCCCCGATCACAATCTGATCAAGACTTGGCGGAATCACTCCAATCTGCATTTCTTCCAATCCACTTTCAAGAACACTTAAGAAATCATCATAAGAAAGCTTTTCCTCCCCTAAAATTTCTGCCATCTGTTCTAACAGATCAATGACCTGATCATATACTTTCGCATAAGTTGCTGCCTGAATCAGATTTCCTTCTTCTTCAAACATCTCTTGTTTCTTTGCCATCTTTCCTTCGACATCAAGCATTTCCAGAAATTCATACAAATAAATAAGCTTGCGTTTTACGGTACTTCCCCTGCGCTTTAATCCAATCTTTAG
>ENA-OQDF01000923-OQDF01000923.1-human-gut-metagenome-genome-assembly--contig:-NODE-923-length-12254-cov-1.898326_pt1 | contig 12254 bp, 14 predicted proteins | sample MGYA00242769_ERZ504597 | MGnify/ENA primary metagenome ERZ504597 (study PRJEB26092, sample SAMD00036305) | human gut metagenome | host: Homo sapiens | study: EMG produced TPA metagenomics assembly of...
AGAAGACAAGGTTACAATGGACTTTGCTTTCTTTGCTATAGCCTTTAATATCAAAAAATGTGTGCTAAACTGATAAAAGAAGGAAAGGGGCTCATTACAGTTGCCAAATATTTGTTTATGGGACTATTTATAACCCGATATAATTGGAATATAGCAACTTGCTGCCAAATGCATGAGGAAAAAGTAGCATAGCCAAAAGAAAATATAGCAGAACTTAAAATATAAAAGAGGTTGTGTCAAAACGTTGGCACAACCTCTTTGTTTTCCATAACTTATCAGAATTCATTGTTCAGGCAAGTCAGCCTCAACGAAGCGTTGAACGCTTCGGCAGACAATCGCGTCCTGACCTGTACCTGCACGCTGCTCTTCGGCTGGACATCAAAATAATTGTCGCTATATACACTTTCATTGTCAGCAACGGACAAGCATACGGCACGGGCAAACTTGTCTGCCGAAACCGTCACTTCATATCCGCCTTCAATGGAACGGACTTCGACCTGCAAATCCACTTTCGGATAATTCATATTCTTCTGCTTGTCCAGACAGTAGTTGTTATGGTACACCCTGCCCGATTTGTCCGTATAGTCTACGCGGACATATACCGTTCCTCTACCTGCCCCCTCCAGCAGCTTGGCAAACGGTGCGGAAAAACAGACACGGCTGTCATTACCGGAAATGCCGACAGATTTGTCCCAGTGATAAACCACGGTTCCGTCGAACCGGCAGACCTGGAGCTGCAACCGGCCGGAAGTATTCTCCAAGCGGTCGGACACTGCATATACTTCAAATCATCCCCTCCACTACCGGAGAAATCAGGATGTCATCATAGACCTTGCGAGTATAATAGTGCTGCGCCTTCCAGCGTCCGTAATAGTCACGGCTCGCCCAGGAAGCTACGGGCCAACAGTCGTTGTGCTGCCAGAAAAGCGTCCCCATATTATACGGCATTTGGCGGCGGTGCGATCGATGGCCGTCTTGATGGCATCTCCCTGCAGCACATGGTTCATATAAAGGAATGCCCGGAAATCACGCGGTTTTTATATTCATTCAACAGGTAAGTCTCAATCAGCCCGTTGGCATGGTCGCCACCACGCTGATGGGACATCATCACCTCGGAACGTATATCCCAGTCTTCGGGGTAAGGAGCATAGCGCTTGACGGAGTCGAACTCTGGAAAAGACTGAAAGCCGTACTCGCTGAAAAAGCGGGATTTCTCGCTGTCATAATCAGAAATGGGTGCTTTACCATGCCAGACACTCCAATAGTGGCGGTCCCCGTCAGTAGTACCGGACATCTCTCCCTCGAATGCGAACGGAGAAGAAGGCCAATAGAAGGTTCCGGGTGCATACTCCCTGACCACCCCGGGTAAGGTGACATGATACTGCTGCCGGTACTGTGCCCAAATCTTGTCGGCATATTCCTTGTTCTGCCGTTCTATCTCACGCTTCCAGCCCCAGCCCAGCCAGGCATCCTGGCATTCATTATTTCCACACCACAAAGCAATGCAAGCATGATTGCGCAAACGTTTCACATTGTCCACCGCCTCCTGATGGATATTATCGAGCAGGGCGCCTTCTGCCGGATACATGCTGCAGGCAAACATAAAGTCCTGCCAAATCATAATTCCATGCTCATCACACAAATCATAGAAGACATCGTTCTCATAGATACCTCCGCCCCAGACACGCAACATATTCATGTTTACACCGGCGGCATCGAGAATCGTCCTTTTATAATTCTCGGGAGTGACGCGCGGCAGGAAGTTATCCGAAGGGATGTAATTGGCTCCTTTGGCAAAAACCGGACGCCCGTTCAGCTCTATATAGAAGTATGCCCGTCCTTATCCGGCTGATGTACCACCTTCAAAGAGCGTATGCCCACCCTTTCGGTTTAGAGTCCAACAATTCCCCACCTGCAATGATATCCGTACGGAAACGATAAAGGAAAGGCTCCCCCAGTCCATTACTCCACCACAGCTTCGGCTTGTGAAGGACAAAATCAACAGTCACCCGATTGGTGCCTCGCTTCAAATCCGCTTGCCACTCGCCAAGCACTCTTCCGGTAGCCTCGTCTGTTATCGTGACCAGCACTCCGTCCATATCCTTATCGGCATCCAGCTCCACATGTCCGGCAATCACGGCCCTGCCTGCACCGACTTCCTTCTGCTCGATAAACACATCGTTGATTCTCAAATCGCTCCAAGCCCTGATATACACCGGACGCCAGATGCCGGAGGTAACCAGACGCGGCCCCAGTCCCAGCCATAATGATAACCTGCCTTACGGGCAAAAATGCTTATCTTCTTGTTGAACAAGCCCCCGTTTTCAGACTGGTCATTGGATGCCGGATACTGGTAGGAAAGTGCATCCCATTTGGGGACGTCTATCTTTACCGGCGAATGGAAGTACACCTTCAATATATTATTCTCCTCCCTGATGTACTGCCTAACGGGGATAGACCAGCGGCGAAACATATTGTCCGCTTTCAGTATACATTCATCATTCAAATAAACGTCAGCGTAAGTATCCAGCCCCTCGAACACAAGCTCCATATTCTCTTTCCGCATCATGTCGGCAGCAAGAGTAAAGCAAGTTTCATAAACCCAGTCTTCCTTGTCAATCCATTGCAATCCCCGTTCGTTCAACCGGAAAAACGGGTCTTCAATAATCTTGTTCTGCAGTAAGTCTGTGTGGACTACTCCCGGAACTGTAGCCGGATACCAATTGGTCAGTCTCGCCTGCCGGAATTTCCAGCCTTCATGAAGGTTCTTTACCGCTGTTTTTAGTTTCATACGAGTGTGTTTCATAGTTTTCTTTGACTACTCTAAATTACGGATAGACAAAATACGACATTCAAAGGATACTTTATAATATCTTCTTAACGAAACATGATACAATCCCGTACACACCTACCGGGTCAGCGTCGCTGCACATCTGCTGCAGTGTGACTGCAAACGTGTTGCAGCGCTACTGAAAAAGCATGCACTTGCTTTGCAGTGGCAATGCATTATCCCATCGCCTTATTATGAAAAGAGATGTCATCCAGCTTTCATTATCTATAATTAATTTACAAAGACATAGTTTCCAAGTCTTTCAAAGCAAACGGAGTACAAGCAAAAAAGGTCTACAAATCATAGATTTGTAGACCTTTACCCGCTAGTTTTCCATCTTATTCAGAACTGTTGCGGAGAGAGGGGGATTCGAACCCCCGATACCCTTTAGGGGTATACACGCTTTCCAGGCGTGCCTCTTCAACCACTCGAGCACCTCTCCTTGTTCGGGGCGCAAAAGTAAGGGAAGTTTTTGGAATTACCAAATGTTCGGGCAAATAATATTAAAAGTCCGTTCAAGCAACCAATGCCGAAACGGACTTTCAACACTCAATAAAACATACTTATCATTACCGTGATCTGACTTCCCGTCTCATAAATATGACATACGAAAGGGCAAAACAGATAACAGTAGCTGCAATCAGTCCGGTGAGCTGCGGCCACACCACCAAAAGACTCTGTCCCAATGGCAGCGGACTGGGAATGGCCCCCTGAACCTGCTCCATAGTAAGCGGCCCCAAACTTCTGACGGAAGGCATCAGCAGCGTTGTGGTCGCCTCATTGAACAGTTCGCTAGGTGCCAGACGCATCAGACCGAGAATAAATTTCTGGTAACTGACTATCTGATAAGGAGATGCCAGCTGCGAGGGGCTCAATGCCTTGGCAACCAGGTTGACAATCATCGTATAGAACACGCTGAAAAACAACCATACCGCCACCGAAGCCAATGCCGAGGTGGCCGCCTGACGGAAGCAAAGCGAAAACAGAATGGCCAGATTCAGCCAGAATGCCACATAGAATACACTGATTATGAGAAAGAATACAATCCTCCAAAATTCTTCTGCTGTGGGAGGAATGCCTATCGCTATCAACCCGCAGCCCATTACGAGAAATCCTAGTACAAACAGCATTATACCTATCACAATCAATGCAGCCACGAACTTGGCATTGATAATGCAATCACGATGAACGGGCTGTGACAGCATACGCTCACCGTCCCTTGTTCTGTTCCGAATTTATAGCATCGAATCCCAGCGCAATCCCCAACAACGGCCCCAGAAAGTTGATAAACTGCACAAAAGAAGGCAATGTGCCGTCCGAGGCTGTGAACAACTTCAAGAAAAGGAACGAACCGTCCGGGTCATTGGGCTTGATGGCGGCACCTATGTTGGTAAGCGAGGTATAGAGTGAGCCCATGCACGTAAGCAAAATGATTCCCATCAAGATAATGAACCGCCAACTTTTCACATGGTCGGATATTTCCTTGTTAACGACTACCCAAAAAGGATAATTGACTTTATTCATGCCTTTCCCCTCCTTCCTCCATATAATGGCTATAAATATCAGACAATTCCTGATGCTTGTCCTTCAAATCAGACATATCAATCAAGGTGACCAGCTTCCCACTGTTGAACAGTCCCACGCGGTCGCAAACTTTCTGCACCTGGTCCAGGTGGTGGGAAGAGAACAAGACGGTCAGTCCCTCCTTCCGGCTCAACTGCCTAATGAGCTCGATGAACTCCTGAACACCGGCAGGTCTATTCCCGAAGTAGGTTCATCCAGGATTATAATTTCCGGATTTTTGATAAGCACGTCCGCCAGTCCCAATCGCTGGCGCATACCGCGCGAATATTTCCCGGTCTTCTTTTTCATCTGCCCGGCAAGCCCCACATGCTCCATCAGCTCCAGCGCCCAGACTTTCGCTTCGGCATCCGAAATGCCATTGAGACGCGCAGTATATATAAGGTTTTCCGGACCGGTCATGTCATCATAAAACCCCACATCTTCGGGCAGATAGCCTATCTTCCGCTTTACCTCGATAGGATGCCTGGTAGAGTCGATACCGCAAATCTCCACAGAGCCGGAAGTGGGTTCCGTCAGTCCCAGCATCATTAGGATGGTAGTTGACTTGCCGGCACCGTTTGGCCCCAATAATCCGAAAATCTCCCCTTTACGGATAGTCAAGCAAATGCGGTCTACGGCAGTGAAGCGCCCATACTGCTTGGTCAAGTCTGTCAATGCAATCACTCGCTCGTCCATGCTCACCTCCTTCCATATTTACGGAACAGATAGCATACGGCACCTATGGCAACGATTATTATCAAAACGCCCACCCATCCCCATATCATCGGGGTTTTCACGGCAATGCGGAATTGGGCGTCTGTATTCACTTCAGGAGTTTTGGCCGTCATGGTAGCCACATAATCTCCGGGCAATGCCTTTTTGGATGCTTTCATGGTAGCTACGACATTAGCCGTTTCCCCCGCCTTCAGCATATCAATCTTCGAAGGCTCAAAAGACACTTCCCAGTCCACGGGCTTATTGGCAGAAAGCTGGATATCTTTCAACAATGAAGAACCGGTATTCCGGACCACCAACTCGATACGCTTCACATCTCCCGCTGTGATTTCGGTACTCAACAATCCTCTGGGCGTGGACAATTCCATCTCGTAGGAACCCGTGACAACAACTTCCAGCTCCAAGTCGGCAGAAGTCGTACCGGTAGCCGCACGTACCGGAATCTTGTAATTGCCGGCTTCCACATTGGCGGGAGGGACAATCTCTATACTCACATTCTGGCTGCTGTTCGCTTCCACCTGGCAGAAGTGGCCTGCTTATAGTTGGGCTTGAACACGACACTCCAGCCTCTGGGGGCATTGGCCATCAGCGCATACAGCTGCTGGTCGGCCGTCTGGTTTTTCAAAGTGGCATTGAAGGTAAAGGTGGACTTGGAATTGCCCTGCATATTGGGCTGGTCGGTAGTGAACTCGGTCTGGTAAGTTCCTTTCTGGGCCACGACCACCTCCAGCGGCAGTTTGGTTTCTCCGGCAAATACTGTGAAATGATAACTTCCTTTATTTACTTTTAGAGGAACTTCCACTTTCAAATTGAACGTTTTCTTTTCCTGGGGCAGTACAGAAAGCTGGCTGAGGGTCCAGCCGCCTGACTTGATTTCATGCTTCCAACTGCCCGGCAATCCATTGACCGAGAGATTTGCATTTGTAATCCCGTCCGTATTGTTAATCAAATCAATGCTGTAATCAATGGACGCTCCGGGCGTCACGGAAATTTTTGTGTAAGGAGTGTACAGAATAATGCTTCCAGATTCATCGGCATGTACACGATTTAAGGGAAAAGCTCCCAACAAAATAGCTAACAATAAAATACAATTTGTTCTCATAGTCATAAAAAAGTTCTTATGGTTGTTTTATTATGAATATTTTCCCAATTTGTGCGTTACAAAAATAAAAGATAGCTATATTAGCTGGTGTTAAAAGAAACAAAAGAATATAATTGCGGACACGATATACCCTACAATGACCTGCTTTTCTTATCTTTGCGATTCCTATTGATACAAACAAATACCATACCGACATGAGAATCCTTGAAATACGCTTACAGAACCAGCAACTGTCCACTCCACTCTTCCGCCACCCGAAAGAACTGGTCTCCTGGATGGGCGCCATGCAGGCACAAGACTATACAATGGTGAAATGGGCCGTAGGTATGAGGCTGAAGTCACCGGAATTCAAACTGTGGAAAAAGCCCTGCATCAAGGGGAAATACTGAGAACCCACGTAATGCGCCCCACATGGCACCTGGTAGCAGCAGAAGACATTCGTTGGATGCTGAAACTCTCTGCACAACGCATCAAATCTGCCAATGATTCCTATGCAAAAGGGCATGGTCTGGAAATCACGGAACAGCAATATGAAAGAAGCTACACCATACTTGGGAATATCCTCAGCGGGAAGCGAAGCCTGACGAAACAAGAGATTGCGGAACATTTTGAACATTCGGGACTGCTTGCAGACAACTACCACATGACCCGCTTCATGTCGCGTGCCGAAGTCGAAGGCATTGTGTGCAGCGGAGAATGCCGTGGACGGCAACACACCTATGCCCTTCTGGACGAAAGAGTTCCACCTACCCCCGAACTAACGAAAGAAGAAGCGTTGGCCCGCCTGGCTACAGCCTATTTCCGCAGCCATGCCCCCGCTACCCTGCAAGACTTCTCCTGGTGGTCCGGTTTGCCTTTAACGGAAGCAAGGCAAGCCATTTCTCTGATAGAACCGGAACTGATGTCCGAACAATGGCACAGCCAGACATGGTACATCCATGACTCCTGCCGGACATTAGGAAAGGCGACCGACAGCCTGCACCTTCTTCCCTCCTACGATGAATACCTGATAGGCTACAAGGACCGGACGAACGTCCTACCCAAAGAAGACTATTCCAAAGCTTTCACCAACAACGGATTGTTCTTTCCGGTACTTCTCTATAAGGGGCATGTAGTAGGAAATTGGAACAAGGCGTCCAAGAAAAAAGAAATCTTCCCGGAGCTTTCGCTTTTCCGGAAAGATATCTGCCTGAAAGAGGAATTGCTGAACCAGGCTAAAGAAAGGTATGTCTGGTTCCTAACACATTAAAGGCGGTCATCGAAGATGTTCATTGAAGAATCTCTCTATTTTGCCGAATGGAATTACCTCTATATTGTCACACAAGTCTACATGGTTTGCACCGGGAATAATCAGCAGCTCCTTATTATCACCCTGCAACTTTTTAAAAGCATCTTCACTGAAATAACGTGAATGGGCCTTCTCACCGTGCAGCATCAACACTGCACTACGGATTTCATCACTATATGAAAGGATAGGCATATTGATGAACGAAAGCGGTGAAGTCTTGTTCCATCCGCGGTTAGAATTGAGTGACCGCTTATGATAGCCGCGCGGTGTTTTATAATAGGCATGGTAGTCCTTCACAAATTGTGGAGCATCGGCAGGCAACGGATCTACTACACCTCCTTCAAGAGCAAATGTACCGTTTCTATAATCCTCCGTACGCTGAGCATTAAGCTGGCGCCGCAATTCGTGCCGTGCATCAGCATTCATAGAATCAAAATAACCGTTAGCATTGACCCGGCCCATGTCGTACATGGTTGCCGTAACTGTAGCCTTGATGCGAGTATCGATAGCCGCTGCATTAAGCGCCATGCCTCCCCATCCACAAATACCGAGAATGCCGATGCGCTCTGCATCTACATCGTCACGGGTGGAAAGATAATCGACCGCTGCACTGAAATCTTCCGTATTGATGTCCGGCGAAGCACATAACGGGGCTGGCCGCCACTTTCTCCCGTATAGGATGGATCGAAAGCAATCGTCAGAAATCCACGTTCTGCCAATGTCTGCGCATACAAGCCCGAAGCTTGTTCCTTCACGGCACCAAACGGGCCACTGATGGCAATGGCAGACAATTTACCCGTCGCATTCTTGGTACATACAAATCGGCAGTAAGTGTAATGCCGTAACGGTTGTGGAAGTTATCTTCTTATGGTTTACTTTATCACTCTGTGGAAATGTCTTGTCCCACTCCTGAATCAGATTCAAATTCTCTTCCATAAATTTATTATCATTATTAGGATTATTTTCTGTTGCAGACAAATGTCCCGCAGCACAAAGGCTAATAACCATCGCCGCACATATGTTTTTTACCATGTTCTTCATCTCTACTTCTTTAAGTTTCGGCTGGAAATTCATTTCTTAATCCATTGCTTGACAGTTTCCCGGCTCGCTCCATTCAGCAGCCTGCCTTTTCCCCAGTTTATGCCGGGTAATTCGTCTGTAATTCCTTTTCTGCATTAAAAATACTGCTGCTTCCCGAAGTGGCGAATGGAATAACCGTTTTACCTGCAAAATCACCGCTTTCTATAAATGTATTGATAATTCTTGGAGCCAAATTCCACCAAATAGGAAAACCGATATAAATAGTATCATACTCCGCGAGACTCCCCAGTTTAGAATACAATGCAGGACGCAATTTGGAATCCGACACTTCCACACTGCTGCGCGAAGCTTTGTCATGCCAGTCCAAATCAGTAGCCGTGTACTTTTTCGCAGGCTGTATTTCGTAGAGAGTCCCATCGACAGTTTCTGCCACCAACTTGGCAGCCCTTGCCGTTGTTCCCGTTGCCGAGAAATAAGCTACCAGTGTCTTACCACCTTTTTTCTGTGCGTTAACAATAATAGACAACAGCATAACTGCCATCATAAACAATACCAATCTTTCATACGATATATTATTTAGTTGAAACATATAAATCCAATTGTTATAGCGATACAAAAGTAGCGGGTATTATTATTACATAGGTATCCAGATTACTGATATATAACCCAAATTACTGATAGATGTCCGAGAAGAGAAATAAAAAACCCCGTAAAACCTTGATTTTACGGGATTTGTCATACTTTGAGTCCTTTTTGTCTTTGGAGTTCTGCGGAGAGACAGGGATTCGAACCCCGGGTGCCTCGCAGCACAACGGTTTTCAAGACCGCCGCAATCGACCACTCTGCCACCTCTCCTAAAAACTTCCTCTTCGAGAAGTACTTTTTCCTTAAAGCGGTGCAAAGGTACAAATCATTTTTAATTCTGCAAACTTCCTTTCTCTTTTTTCATGAATTAATAGTACTTTTGCACATGATATATCCGCAGAACTTTGAACAGAAAATAGGTTTCGACCAAATACGCCAATTGCTGAAAGAAAAATGCCTCAGTACACTTGGCGAAGAACGGGTGATGGACATGGCATTCTCCGACCACTTTGGGGAGGTGGAGGAGCGTTTGGACCAAGTCACTGAATTTGTACGCATACTCCAAGAAGAAGACAACTTCCCGGCACAATACTTTTTGATGTACGTCCGTCACTGAAACGCATACGCGTGGAAAGGCATGTATCTGGATGAACAAGAGCTATTTGACCTGCGCCGTTCACTGGAAACCATACGTGATATTGTACGCTTCCTACAGAAAAGCGACGATGATGAGGAAGAGGGCGCTTCCCCCTACCCTTGTCTGAAAGACTGGCGGGAGACATCACCGTTTTCCCACAGCTCATAGCAAAAATAAACGGCATCCTCTCCCCTTACGGAAAAATCAAGGACAATGCCTCTACAGAGTTGGCACGCATCCGCCGGGAACTGGCAAGTACTATGGGAAGCATCTCCCGCTCACTGAATAGTATCTACGAAATGCCCAGTCCGAGGGCGTTGTGGACAAAGACGTAACGCCCACCATGCGTGACGGCCGTCTGGTCATTCCCGTTGCACCGGCACTGAAACGGAAAATACGCGGTATTGTACACGACGAGTCGGCCAGTGGTAAAACCGTATTCATCGAGCCTGCCGAAGTAGTGGAAGCCAACAATCGCATACGAGAACTTGAAGGTGACGAACGCAGAGAAATTATCCGCATCCTGACGGACTTCTCCAACCAGTTGCGTCCCTCCATCTCCGACGTACTGCTATCATATGAGTTCCTTGCCGAAATAGACTTCATACGTGCCAAAGCATTGTTTGCCGAGCAAATATCCGGACTGAAACCGGCTCTCGAAAACAAGCAACTGCTGGACTGGACAATGGCGGTACACCCACTCTTGCAGCTTTCTCTCGCCAAACATGGCAAAAAGTCGTACCGCTTGACATCGAACTGAATGAAAAGCAACGTATCCTCATTATCTCCGGTCCGAACGCAGGCGGCAAGTCCGTCTGCCTAAAGACAGTAGGCTTATTGCAATACATGCTGCAATCCGGACTACTCATCCCGATGCACGAACGCAGTCATGCCGGAATATTCAGCAGCATATTCATTGACATCGGTGACGAGCAGTCCATTGAAGATGATTTGAGTACCTATTCCTCCCACCTTACAAACATGAAAATCATGATGAAAAGTTGCAATGAACGGAGCCTCATCCTGATTGATGAATTCGGTGGTGGAACAGAACCCCAAATAGGAGGCGCCATCGCCGAAGCCGTATTGAAACGCTTCAACCCAAAACAGACGTTCGGTGTCATCACCACACACTATCAGAATCTGAAACATTTTGCCGAAGACCACGAAGGTGTAGTAAACGGCGCCATGCTCTATGACCGCCATCTGATGCAAGCACTGTTCCAGTTGCAGATAGGCAATCCTGCAGTTCGTTCGCTGTAGAGATTGCCCGCAAGATAGGTCTGCCCGAAGATGTCATCGCCGATGCCTCGGAAATTGTGGGCAGCGAATACATCAATGCCGATAAGTACCTGCAAGACATTGTGCGCGACAAACGCTATTGGGAAGCAAACGCCAGACAATACGCCAGCGTGAAAAGCACATGGAAGAGACTATCGAGCGTTATCAAACCGAAATCGAAGATTTGCAGAAATCCCGGAAGGAGATTCTGCGCAAAGCGAAAGAAGAAGTGGAGCAATTGATGCAGGAAGCCAATGCGCGCATCGAGAACACCATACGCTCCATCAAAGAAGCCCAAGCAGAAAAAGAAAAGACACGCCAGGCCCGCCAGGAATTGACGAACTTCCGCGAATCAATGGAATCGCTTACCAACAAGGAACTGGAAGAAAAAATTGCCCGCAAAATGGAAAAGCTGAAAGAGAAGCAAAACCGGAAAAAGAAAAGAAAGCAGGCAAAGGAAAAGAGGACGGGCTATCCGCCCAGGCTTTGGCAGAACAGCAGGCGCGGAAGGAAGCAGAACGCCTTGCAGCCATCACCCCCGGCTGCAACGTCAGAATAAAGGGACAAACCTCTGTGGGAGAAGTAATGGAAGTGAATGGCAAGAATGCGGTCGTCGCGTTCGGCAGCATCAAAACTACCGTAAAACTAGATAGGCTGGAACGTACCAACGCGCAGCCTAAACAAGCTGATGTGTCCACCAAAAGCACTTTCATCAGTGTCCAAACCCAGGACAGCATGTACGAGAAGAAACTACATTTCAAACAAGACATTGATGTCCGCGGCATGCGTGGCGACGAAGCCTTGCAAGCCGTTACCTATTTCATTGATGATGCCATCCTTGTCGGCATGTCACGCGTGCGTATCCTTCACGGAACTGGAACGGGTATCCTGCGCACGCTTATCCGCCAATATCTGGAAACCGTTCCCGGAGTGCGCCACTTTGCCGACGAACATATACAGTTCGGCGGAGCAGGCATCACCGTTGTGGACTTGAGTTAATGAATAATTGACAGTTGATACTGATAGTTAAAGCTAAATCATAAATCTGAAATATATGAAATCAATCAAAGAACTCTACCGCATCGGTACCGTCCATCCAGCAGCCACACTATGGGGCCGCGCAAGGCAGCTCAGATATTCCTGGAAAGGCATCCCGAAGCAGCCGCATTCCAAGTAACCCTGTACGGAAGCC
>ENA-OQDF01000924-OQDF01000924.1-human-gut-metagenome-genome-assembly--contig:-NODE-924-length-12251-cov-1.596833_pt1 | contig 12251 bp, 21 predicted proteins | sample MGYA00242769_ERZ504597 | MGnify/ENA primary metagenome ERZ504597 (study PRJEB26092, sample SAMD00036305) | human gut metagenome | host: Homo sapiens | study: EMG produced TPA metagenomics assembly of...
TTTACAAATTTTATCCATAAATGCCTTGAAATAATTTCAATTATGTATATAATTACATTATGTCGCGACAAGACTTACATTTGGAAACAGTGCGGAATTTTTATATACCACAAGTAACACTGAACGATGTAAGAGATCACTTTTTTAGAATTCAGGAAGATGATCTAATATGCAAGTAACAATTAACATCTGTTTATGATGATTGGAGGGCAGGAATGACAAGTCATGATGAATTATCTTATTACCTGTCACAGGGACTGGCAATCCGTGTAGACGGCATTACAATAAGTGATGCAAATCTGGAACATCTAAATCTAATACTCAATGAAGATGATTCTTACATGAAAGAGTATGTCAACGATCAGGAAGGAGAGATCTACGCCATAGAATATCAGAAAATCAAAGAATAATATGCAAAGAGTATAGCGAGCTGGGAGATTAATTTCCCAGCTCATTCTTATTATATTCTGATAATAGTATATGATTACTAATTATAAAAATATATTTATTTGTTATTTATATAAGTTATAATTCCATCAACGATACATTTCACAGCCTTTTGTTGATATTTATTATTTTGAAGTGCTTTTAATTCCTCTGGATTTGATAAAAAGCCACATTCTACAATAACGATCGGATAAGGATTATCCTGAAACAGATAATACTGGTCATTTGCTTTTGCTTCCCGGTGATTGGTAGGATCAAGTCCCTTGATCAAAGCTGACTGGATGGAATCTGCTAACTGTTTTGATTTCTCAGACCCTTGCGGATAGAAAACCTGTGCCCCATGGACATCACTGCTTGGATAACTATTCTGATGAATACTGATCACAGCCAAGGATCATTTTCAAAAATAATTCGTTTTCGATTTGCAAGATCACTTCTTTTTTGATTTCCTTTTGAATCTGAAAGATTATAATCCCCATTTCTAGTCATATATACTTTAAAATTTTTCTTTTCCAGAAGTTTTTGCAGTTTAAGTGAAATGGAAAGATTGATGTCCTTTTCTAAAATATTGGGATTTCCGACTTCCCAGGATCCGAACCACCATGACCTGCATCAATGCATATGATATTTTGATTTTTGATAGTTTGAGCAACAAAAATAGGAAATGTAATAGAAGAAACAGATAATAAAACAACGATCAGCAAAACACCCCAAAAAACAAAACGATGTTCTTTGCTCATGAGAAATCATTCCTTTTCTTCTTATTATATTCTGATAGTGAGCCATATAATACAGCCCTTTCTTTTTTTAGCATTTAATGATATAATAAATCCAAATGGCTATGTTTCATCCATAACATTGAATCAAAGTCAGGAGATAAAAAATGGAAACAAAACTTGTAAAAATTAACAATATGGAAGATTGCAAAAAGGACATGGAAGAAGCCGGAAGACTGATTAAAGAAGGCGAACTTGTAGCATTTCCAACAGAGACTGTCTATGGCCTTGGAGGTAATGGATTGTTTCCTGATGCGGCAAGAAAGATTTATGCAGCAAAAGGAAGACCTTCCGATAATCCATTGATCCTTCATGTATGTGATATGCAGATGGTAGAATCTCTGGTTAAGGAGATTCCAGATAATGCAAGACGTGCGATGGAACATTTCTGGCCGGGACCTATGACGGTAATTTTACCGAAAGCAGACCAGGTACCAGATTGTGTCACAGGTGGACTTGATACCGTAGCGATCCGTATGCCGGATCATCCCATAGCTCTTGAACTGATCAAGAAATCAGGAGTGCCAATTGCAGCACCAAGTGCGAATACATCCGGTCGTCCAAGTCCGACAAAAGCAGAACATGTCATGGAAGATCTTCATGGAAAGATTCCGATGATCTTAGATGGGGGAGCTGTTATGGTAGGTGTAGAATCAACGATCATTGATTTTACAGAAATAGTTCCAGTGATCCTAAGACCAGGATGGATCACAAAGGAGTCCATGGAAGAATTTCTTGGGTGTGAAGTATTGATGAATACATCTTTAAAAGCAAGCGATCACGGAATTCCAAGAGCACCTGGAATGAAGTACAAACACTATGCACCAAAGGCGGAGATGGTGCTTGTATTAGGCGATGATCAGGAGAAAGTCGTTGATCATATCAATCAGCTTGCGAAAGAACAAAAGGAACAGGGTAAGAAGATAGGAATCATTGCATCGGATGAGACAAAAGATCTCTATGAGGCAGATGAAGTTGTTTCTGTAGGACAGAGAGCACATCTTGAGACAGTGACAGCACATTTATATGATGTATTAAGAGAATTTGACCATAAGGATGTAGATATGATCTATTCCGAAGGTTTTGAGGGAGAACCTTTAAGTGAAGCGATCATGAATCGTATGGTGAAAGCAGCAGGACATGAAATCCTCCGTATTTAAAGAAGGAGAATATTTTGAAGAAAATAATAATGGTAAGTACGAATAATACGTGCCGAAGTTTCATTGCTGAGTCGCTTCTTCGACAGCTTCTTCTGGATGCACACCAGAAGAATATTGAAGTAATCTCAAGAGGCTTAGTCGTATTATTTCCAGAACCGGTCCATGTTAAGGCAGCGGACATGGTAATACAGAAGTGTGGAATTGAAAGTCTTGATTTTCAATCGGCACAGCTTACACAGGAAGAAGTAGAACAAAGCGATCTGATCTTAACCATGACGGAAGAACAGAAAGAGAAGATCTTAGAAGAATATCATGGTTATAAAGAGATTGCGACATTGAATGAATATGCCAGTGTGGAAGGTGCGATCATTGATCCATATGGTATGGAAGATGACGACTACGAGCGCTGTTTTGAACAGATTGCTCATTTAGTTAAGAAAATATGGGAAGAAAGATTAGGAGGAAACGAAATGATAGGTATTGGTAGTGATCACGGTGGATATGCATTAAAACAGGCAGTCATCAAGCATCTGGAAGACAAAGGATATGCAGTAAAGGATTATGGATGCTATTCTGAAGAATCTTGTGATTATCCTGTGTATGCAAAAGCAGTTGCAAATGCAGTTAAAGACGGAAAAGTAGAAAAAGGAATTTTAATCTGTGGAACAGGAATCGGAATTTCTATCACAGCAAATAAGATCAAAGGAATCCGTGCAGCACTTTGCAGTGACACATTCAGCGCTCATGCAACAAGAGAACACAATGATGCAAATATCCTTGCAATGGGAGCACGTGTTGTTGGAGAAGGATTAGCACTTGATATTGTTGATACATTCCTTGAGACAGAATTCTCAATGATGAAAGACATATTCGTCGAATCAACCAGATTGAAGACTAAGAGCCATACAAAGATCATATAGACGATATATAAATATAGAAGACATTCAGGAAAGCAAATGATAAAATTTGTTACCTGAATGTCTTTTTTGCATACAATTTTAATTAGGAGTAAGCAAAAATAATAGGAAAAATTTATCATATCTTAACACAACTAAAAATGACTAACTGTCATTTATAAATACCGCAAACCCTTGTGTTTTGGTGCTTTTTACTAAAATTTAACGTACTTATTTGTAAAGTATTAAACAAAAACAAACACAATCTTAACGCAAAAAGAATTGACAAATAAAAATTAGAGGCATAAAATAGCATGCAGAACAAGGTGTTTACGATGTATTGTGTAGGCACTCTTTTACTTTTGAAGAAATTACCCCTTGGATTTCTTCAAAAGAATAAAATTAAAGAAGGTGAGGAGAAAATGGGTTCATTGGGAGATTATCTGATGGAAGAGCTCTCACTTAAGACAAGCTTTACGATCCCCATCGGCGGAGGTATTCCAGTACCACAGTCAGCCGTAACGACGTGGGTGATCATGGCGATCATAGTGTTGCTCTGCATCATATTCGTACGGAACCTGAAAGTCATACCAGAAGGACCGCAAGTTTATGTGGAAGCCTTAGTCGGTTTCATCTATAACTTCATCGGTGGTCTGGTCGGCAAAAAAGGGAAACGTTACATACCGTTTCTTGGAACAATTCTGATTTATCTTGCGTGTGCAAATATTTCGGGATTTTTCAGAGCGAAACCGCCAACGAAAGATCTGAACGTTACCGCAGGATTAGCGATCATCAGTTTGTTTTTGATCATATATTCTGGAATCCACGAGAAAGGATTGAAAGGATATATCCACAGTTATGTGGAACCTATGCCAATGATGGCGGCCATTAACATCCTTGAATTATTTACAAGACCGTTATCACTGTGTATGCGACTTTTCGGAAATGTCTTAGGAGCATTCGTTTTAATGGAACTGATCACACATATCGCACCAGCATCGTGCCATTGCCATTTAGTTGTTACTTTGACTTTTTCGATGGATTATTACAGGCATATGTATTTGTATTATTAACATCACTGTTTATCAGTGAATCAATTGAGTAAAAGGTATCTGGACAGATACACAAATTACAAATTTAATTTTTATTTAAAAGGAGATTAGAATCATGGGATTAGCAGCTATTGGAGCAGGAATTGCAGTATTAACAGGTTTAGGAGCAGGTATTGGTATCGGTGTTGCAACAAATGGAGCACTTGGAGCAATCGCAAGACAGCCAGAAGAAGCTGGAAACATCAATAAAACATTATTACTTGGTTGTGCATTAGCCGAAGCTACATCAATTTATGGATTAGTTGTTGCGATTCTGTTAATCGTAATGAAATAGAAGTAGGAGGCGGAAGATATGTTTCTGAAATTAGACTGGGGCATTATCTGGCCGATCGTCAACATTGTCGTATTTTATCTCTTGCTTAGAAAATTCTTATTTGGTCCAGTCAGTGAGGTCATGGAGAAAAGAAAAAAATGATCTCAAGTGACTTAGATGATGCAGCACAGACGAAAGCTGAAGCAGAGGGAATCAAACAGGAATATGAGAAGAACCTTGCACAGGCAAAGATGAGGCAGGACAGATCGTTTCCGATGCAAGAGCAAGAGCGAAGAATGAATACCAGAATAAGATGGATCAGACAAAAGAAGAGATTGCTCTTATGAAAGAAAATGCCCGTAAAGATATTGAAGCTGAGAAACAAAAGACGATCGCGGGTCTTCAGACAGAAATCGCAGGGATCGCACTTATGGCAGCTTCCAAAGTTGTGGAAAAAGAAGCAGATGACAAAGGCAATGAAAAGCTTTTAGATGATTTCCTGAAAGAGGCAGGTGTCTAGCATATGAAGAGAATTTCCATGACGTATGGACAGGTATTGTTTGAACTTGGAATGAAAAAGGAAAGCTTACAAAAAGCACAGGACATGCTTCATGAAATAAGGAACTTTAAGGGCACTGGAAATCCAATGATCACAAAAAAGAAAAAGAGAAATGTGGTTGATAAGTTATTTTCCGATGATCTTAAGAGTTTCTTGAAAATAGTATGTGACAATGATGATATTGATTGTTTTGACGAGGCAGTTGAGTATTACGATGAATTAAAACGTAAGACAGACAAGATCATCAAGCAGAGTTTGACTATGTGACAATGCCAAAAGACGAACAGTTAGAGAGAATCAAACAGTATCTTATGAAACAGTATCAGGCAGATGAAGTAGATCTTACTTTAAAAGAAGACAAAGATTTAATCGGTGGTTTCATGCTGAAAGTTGGAGACCATGTTTATGATAACAGCCTGAGTGGTAAAATGAGAAAATTACAGCAGAAACTTACATGGAGGTGAGGATCAGGTGAGCAGTATCAATCCAGAAACAGTCGTTTCTGTATTAAAAGATCAAATTGAAAATTATGACCAGAAAACTGAGGTCAAAGAAGAAGGAAGAATCATTCAGATCGCAGATGGTATTGCAACAGTCTATGGAATGGACCAGGCAATGTATGGAGAGCTTGTTGTATTTGAAACAGGTGTCCATGGACTTGTATTGAATGTTGAAAGAAACTGTATCGGTTGTGTTTTACTTGGTTCCGATCATGGATTAATGGAAGGATCTAAAGTAGCAAGAACCGGAGTACAGGCAGATATCCCGGTTGGAGATGCTATGATCGGACGTGTCGTTAATGCGATCGGAGAACCAATCGATGGAAAAGGTGAAATTAAAACTGACGAGAGAAGACCAATCGAACATGAGGCAGCAGGAGTTATCGACAGAAAATCTGTTGACCAGCCATTACAGACAGGTATCTTAGCGATCGACTCTATGTTCCCGATCGGACGTGGACAGCGTGAGTTGATCATCGGTGACCGTCAGACAGGTAAAACATCGATCGCAGTTGATACGATCTTAAATCAAAAAGGACAGGATGTTATCTGTATTTATGTAGCGATCGGACAGAAAGCATCAACAGTATCACAGATCGTAACAACATTAAGTAAACATGGTGCTATGGATTACTCTATCGTAGTATCCGCATCTGCAAGTGACCTTGCATCTTTACAGTACATTGCACCATATGCAGGAACAGCGATCGCAGAGCACTTTATGCATCAGGGAAAAGACGTTTTGATCGTATATGATGATCTGTCTAAGCACGCCGTTGCTTATCGTGCAATTTCCTTACTGCTGGATCGTCCACCTGGACGTGAAGCTTACCCTGGAGATGTATTCTACTTACATTCAAGATTACTAGAACGTTCTTGCCGATTAAGCGATGAACTTGGTGGTGGATCTATCACAGCATTACCGATCATCGAGACACAGGCAGGAGACGTATCCGCGTACATTCCTACAAACGTAATCTCTATCACAGACGGACAGATCTTCCTTGAAGTGAGTTATTCTTCTCCGGTGTAAGACCAGCGGTCAATGTTGGACTTTCTGTATCTCGTGTAGGTGGAGCAGCACAGACAAAGATCATGAAGAAAGTAGCCGGAAACCTTCGTATTGACTTAGCTCAGTATCGAGAACTTGAGGTATTTACACAGTTTAGTTCAGACCTTGACGATGGAACAAAAGCAACATTAAATTATGGATCTCATCTGATCGAACTGTTAAAACAGCCATTGTACCATCCAATGGCATTACATAAACAGATTTTACTTCTGTTTGCAGCAGGTCATAAGATGTTAAATGATGTTCCAGTCAAAGAATTAAAGGCAGAGACAGAAGAAATGACAGCATTCTTTGAACAGAAATATCCAGAGACAGTGAAGAAGATCGACGAAGGCAAAGTCTTAACAGATGACATTGCAAAAGAGATCCAAAGAGGCGATAGAAGCCTATTTAAAGTAGGTGATCACTATGGCAAATATCAGAGAAATTAAACAAGGATGAACAGTATCGAAGATACATTAAGATCACAAATGCGATGTATCTGATCTCATCTTCCAAATTAAAGAAAGCAAGAAAGCAGTTAGATGCCACAACTCCATACTTTGAAATGCTTCAGGCATCTCTGCTTGATATCATGCACATACGCCAGATCTTCAGCACATTTCTTAAACAAAAGAAAGAAAGAACATCCAAAAAAGGATATCTTGTGATGACTGCAGACCGTGGACTTGCCGGGGCCTATAATCATAACATTACAAAAATGGCAGAAGAGAATATTAATGAAGATGATAAACTGTTCGTGATTGGATATATGGGACGTAACTATTTCGGACGAAGAAATGCAGCCCAGATGGACGAAGATTTCTTCTATACAACACAGGATCCTACGATTTATAGAGCAAGAAGAATTGCCGAGAAACTGGTCGAGGAATATGTATCAGGAGAACTTGATGAAGTCTATATTATTTACACAAAGATGATCACATCCATTACCTCAGAACCAACGATGATCCGTGTGTTACCGTTAAACCCAGATCAGTATGAGTTTGCAGGCAAAGGAAAGAGATCACATATGACAGAATTTCAGCCATCTGTAAAGGCGGTACTTGACCGCCTGGCACCAAACTATATCAAAGGACTTGTCTATGGTGCGATGGTAGAATCATTTTCCAGTGAATTAAACGCCAGAATGATGGCGATGGAAGGTGCAAGCAAGAGTGCGAGAGAAATGATAAGATCACTGGGACTTATGTATAACCGTGCTCGTCAGGCAGCGATCACTCAGGAGATCACTGAGGTGTGTGCCGGAGCTAAATCATTAAAGAAAGAGTAACAGTGAAGGAAGGGAAATAAAATGGAAAAGGAAAAATCGTACAGATTCTTGGTCCAGTAATCGACGTAGAATTTGAAACTGAACAGCTCCCTTTGATTCATGACGCCTTGACCGTTGTTAATAAAGGAAAAGAAGTTGTTATGGAAGTAGAACAGCATATGGGTAATCGTACTGTACGCTGTATCTTATTAGCAGCCAGTGAAGGACTTCACAAAGGAATGGAAGTCACAGCAACTGGTGGACCAATCAAGTTCCAGTCGGAAAACAGACATTAGGACGTATGTTTAACGTACTTGGAGAAGCTATCGATAAAGGAGAGCCTGTTGAGACAGAAGAAAAATGGGCGATCCATCGTGAACCACCAAAATTTGAAGACCAGAGTCCTGTTGTAGAAATGTTTGAAACAGGTATCAAAGTCATCGACCTTTTAGCACCATATGCGAAAGGTGGTAAGATCGGTCTGTTCGGAGGTGCTGGAGTCGGTAAGACAGTCTTAATTCAGGAACTGATTCATAATATTGCAACAGAACATGGAGGATACTCCATCTTCACAGGTGTAGGAGAACGTTCAAGAGAAGGAAATGACCTCTGGAATGAAATGACAGAATCCGGAGTTATCAAAAATACAGCCTTAGTGTTTGGACAGATGAACGAGCCACCTGGATCTCGTATGAGAGTTGCCCAGACAGGACTTACCATGGCAGAATATTTCCGTGATCAGGAAAAACAGAACGTGTTATTATTCATCGATAACATTTTCCGTTATGTACAGGCAGGATCAGAGGTATCTGCTCTGTTAGGACGTATGCCATCTGCTGTAGGTTATCAGCCAACACTGGCAAATGAAGTCGGTGCTTTACAGGAACGTATCACAACTACAAAGAACGGATCTATTACATCCGTACAGGCAGTTTATGTGCCAGCCGATGACTTAACAGACCCAGCACCAGCAACAACATTTGCCCATCTGGATGCAACAACTGTATTATCAAGATCAATTTCTGAACAGGGTATCTATCCAGCTGTAGATCCACTGGAATCAAGCTCACGTATTCTAGAGCCAGATGTTGTTGGAGAAGAACATTACGAAGTAGCAAGACGTGTAGAAGAAGCACTTCAGAGATACAAAGAATTACAGGATATCATCGCAATCCTTGGTATGGAAGAATTAGACGAAGAAGACAAGATTACAGTATATCGTGCAAGAAAGATTCAGAAATTCTTATCACAGCCATTTAGTGTAGCAGAAACATTTACAGGAATTCCTGGTAAATACGTTCCTGTCAAAGAAACGATCCGAGGATTTAAGGCAATCCTTGATGGAGAAATGGATGAATATCCAGAACAGGCCTTCTTAATGGTCGGAACAATTGATGATGTAAAGGAAAAGGCAAAAGAGGTGATGTAAATGGCAGAAACCTTTTATTTTGAGATCATTGCCAGTGACAAAAAGTTCTACAGTGGAGCCTGTGAACATGTCATTTTCCCAGCAGTCGATGGACTTTACGGAGTATTAGCAAACCATGAAGACACAGTAACAGCTGTAGTCGCAGGAGAACTTCGTTTTAAGTTGATGGAGAATGGAGAGTCTGTGTTGTCGGAGAAGGATTCGCAGATGTTACCAGAGATTTCGTGGTTATCGTGGTTGATACCGTGGAACGTCCAGAAGATATCGACATCATCCGTGCAAGAGAAGCCAAAACAAGAGCCGAAGAACGAATGAAACAGAAACAGAGTCGTTTGCAGTATTATCATACGCAGGCTGCATTGTCTCGTGCGATGGCACGACTGAAGTTACATCAAAGTATGTAAAGAAATAATCTACAAATATAGCTAATAAAACTCAAGTCAGTCATTTGGACAAAGTTTGTAAAAATCGAGTCCAAATGACTGACTTTTTAATGTTATGTTATAATGAAAACAAAATCATACACAATGCCACAACATTATTCTTTGCAATCTTAAGTTCTAAGATCAGCCATACAATGGAGATGAATTGATTCATGAAAATTAAAATTTTAAAACATCGAAATCCTCAGGAATATAAAGCTTCCCATCATAATATTGTTTACCCTCTGCCAGATATTTTCCCTGACGGTGTTTCATATCTTTATCTTCTGTATGCCACAAACAAGATTCGGGATATGAAGCGTTTGCGCTAATTCACAGGCATCTTTGACAGTACTGTGATGTTTTTCATAAGGTTTAAAAATAATCCCTTTCATCATATACACAAAATGCTTCATGAAGTAACCAGTCAGATCCTTTTACAAACTCGTATAATGATTCACGATATGGCTCATCTCCAGGAAAAGATACTTTTGTTCCATGGTCCATAAGGCAAGTAAAACCAAACTGTTTTTCCTTTGTAGAACCAATATCAAAGAAGGTAAAAGAATCTTCAAGAATCGTGACAGTATCGCTATGTGCAACAACATGGAATAGAATACGCTCATCAAAGTGTTTGTAAAATTTCTTCCCAACCGTAAGTTTTGTAAGCGTTTTGATCGTATCAACCAGTTCTTCATGACAATAGATAGTTAATGTTCCATCGTAAGTACCTTTGTTCATAGAAGTAGCGATCATACGGATCATCCATACCATTCCTAAGATATGATCATTGTGGGCATGTGTCACAAAAATATGATGAATCTTTTCAAGTGGAATTGAAGCTTTATCAAGTTGAGATAAAATACCATTTCCACCTCCAGCATCAACAAGAAAATATTCTTCGCCTTTTTTCATAGCATAGCAAGTGTTATAACAATGAATTGCTTGTGCATTTCCAGTTCCTAAAACAATTAGCTGTTCCATAAAAATCTCCTTTTCTGTTTTGCTTATATAATTATAACCGAAGAAAGAAATGATTTCTACCAATGAAAATAAAATATTAATTGCAACAAAAACAGAGAAGAATCACAAAAATTATAAAATTATTTGTGCTGACAACCCAAGGTGATCAAACAATAAATATGCTAAAATAACACAAGAAGGGCAATGAAGACCAAGATTTTCATTGCTCTTTTATATTTTCTGAGAAAGACTATAATAAAATAAGAAATATCAGGAGATCGATCCAGATGGAAGCATTAAGGAATTAAATGAATATCTGGCAGGAATTCTTGAATGTAAACCTGAGGAAGTTTATGAAGAGATAGAAGTGCTGTTAAATCATCTGATTCCTAAGAAAGCGTTACATGAGTATGGTGTGAAAGAAGAAGAGTTGGAAGAATTCACAGAAGTTGTTATGACGAAACAGGGAAGATTAATGGCGAATAATTATGTGAAATTGGATCGGGATACGATTTATGGGATTTATAAAACCTTATTTTAATTGCATTATTCAAGAAACAGTATCTAAATCAGAAACTGTGCCATGAATCTTTAATTTGATCTATGTAGCTTAAACTAAGTATGTCAAATACAAAAGATGTAAGTAAAGATCAGGATATTTTTTGTACACCAGTGTATATGGTTCCTTTTTTATAATATTCCACCAATAATTTCCGCCTTCAAACTACAAATCAGAATTTACTTACCTCCAGATAATCCCGAATAAAAAACGCCACCATCAAATGAAACTTCTCCACCGTATCATCCAACTTCAACTCCCAATGATCCTCGATCACTCGCATCCGATAAGTAATGGTATTTCGATGACAGAACATATTCGAAGCCACATGCTGAATACTCCCGTTACAAAGCAGGTACTGATGCAAAGTTTCCAGATAATTCGTATCATGAATCTGATCATACTCCTCAATATCTTTCAAATACTCATCATGATAAGCAACCAAAAGATTCCGATCATTTACAGAATGAAGAATCTTAAAAAATCCCATTTCCTCAAATCGGGCAATTTCCTGACCTTTATTCACAGCATAAACAAGAGCAGCCAGAGAACGTTGATAACTTGCACCAATCTCACGAAGCACGTGGACAGAACTTCCGATCCCTACATAAATATGAAGCTTTTTAAAAGAATTTTTAAGCGAAGAAACCAAAGAAGACATTTCATCATAAATCTGTATTTCATCCATATCATGAAAAACAAATAAAAATGATTTTTATAAAAAGCAATATGAATATCCAGATCATTTAACTTCACAAAACTTTCCATCAAAAAAGCAGACGCAATTTCAGGTCAATCAGAAATCACTTTCTTATTACACTTCATTAAACATCTCATAGACAATCTCCTTC
>ENA-OQDF01000926-OQDF01000926.1-human-gut-metagenome-genome-assembly--contig:-NODE-926-length-12235-cov-1.474893_pt1 | contig 12235 bp, 22 predicted proteins | sample MGYA00242769_ERZ504597 | MGnify/ENA primary metagenome ERZ504597 (study PRJEB26092, sample SAMD00036305) | human gut metagenome | host: Homo sapiens | study: EMG produced TPA metagenomics assembly of...
ATTATGTAGATGAAACTTTTTCGGTTAAAAAAAGTTTTTGATCCTATGATATAAAAACAAACAGGTTTGCGATGGTAAACCTGTTTATTATTTATAAAGTTTCAGAATATCTGATACTGATTAGATCAGAAATAAGCTGTAACGGATAGGGATGACTTGCGTAGCCACCTTTACTGTTATAACGGATGTAGAAATCGATAAATGGATATTCTATTGACTGGTCAGAAGTAATCATGCATATCTTTGGTTTCTTTTTGTTACTTTTGAATGGCTTGGCTCTTGGAAAAATACGATCAAAATAGGTTCCTGATTCTGAAAAAATAATAATAAGATTATTTTCATCAGCGTCAGTAATATAGTCTGCCTGATCTTTGATATTAAAACAAGAAAAGATAAGTTTACCACTTGTTTGCAGATCGAACTGTAAATTGCAGGCAACACTTTCAGATTGCATATAGCCAAAAGCGGCTATTTTCTGATAAGACTGATTTCTTGAACAAGTGTATTGATTTGTTTTTCAATATCATTTTCTAAGAAGTAATTTAAATTGGAAATAACATTTTTTACATATGATTGAAACATTGATGAGGATTCATATTTTTCATAGTCAAACTTCTTTTTAAGCGAGCAGACTCAACAGAAAACTTGCGATTTGATTTTCAATGCATTGAAATCTTTAAGTCCAATATCACGACAAAAGCGCGAAATACTAGAATTGACACATAGCAAGCCTGAGCTAGATCTGTGAGAGAATATTCTTCTAAATCGCGCATATTTTCTATCATATATTTAGCTATTTTATAGTTATTTGAACCTTTTGGTTCATCATTAAGTGTTGATAAAAGTATAATTATTAGGTTAAACATGAAGAATCTCCTTTATGTATATTTTGCATAATTATACCATAGTTAATTATTGTTTAACAACAATAGTTTTAGCTACTTTATCATGAAAAGATTGTGTATTTGCTTGGAAATAAGCATAGATAATTGAACCGATAGTTAAAGCATAGGCAATATATTTTAAAGGATCAACAATCATTGTAAGTTTAAATAATGGAAGTAGCTTTCTTATATAGGTTGGGATGATAATCATTCCACCTTCAAGTAAGGATGCTCCAAGAAGTTCTCTTAACATCATATCTTTTAAATTGATTGATTCATTATTTTCTTTAATGATTTTGATCTTACATATTTTTTTACCAAGTGTTTGTCCTTTAAAAGATATGTTGGAATAAATACATAGTAAATAATACCAATCAAAACACCATAAAGACCTAAAGCAAGACCTATAGAAAAATCATAGTGTGTTAAATCAAACATATAAGGTTTTAAGTAGTCATTTCCTCTTAAATAGAAGGTAATAGGGATAACAGCCAGCATGTTAGTAAGATACCAATCGATGATCATAGCTACAAATCTTCTAACACGTGTTTCGATAATATCCATATTATTTCTGTTTTTATTGCTTTTGTTATTTTTTGTTTTATTTTTTCTCATAAGTAGTCCTCCAGGATAGAAAAATTATAACAAATGAACGCTTTATTTACTTTTTCTTTTCCAAAAGGTAGAAATATTTCCAAACATTGGAAATAAAAAAGAAAGCCGAAGCTTTCTATAAAGATTTTATAATCTTTTATAATCATCCATATTTAATAAAGATGCAGCATCTTTATCACAGATAACAGTGAAGTTAGGATGTAATTTTAAAACAGTTGCTGGTAGTTCATCTGAAATTGGTGAATCTAACACTTGTTTTAAAATTTGAGCTTTTTCTTTACCAGTAACAATCATTACAAGATGTTTCACTCTCATTAGACTTTTTGGTCCCATTGATAGAGTGATTGGTAGATGATCTCTTGCTGGATATGTTGGATTAGCTGCATTTTTTGTTTTACGATCCATTGGATAAGTATAACTATCCATAGGTGTACATCTTGGACAGTTGCTGCAGAAATGTCCATCCCAACCTAGTCCAATCAACATAACATCAATACCACCAGCATCTCTGATTTCTTGATCATAAGTTTCCCAATTTTCCATAGTTGTTGTATGGATTCTTTCATCAGGGATATTTGCATCTTTAAAGAATAGTTCTTGCATTTCTTCCCAGTTTGGGCCATATGGTTTATCTTGATAAGGTGCTTCATCAAAAAGATAGTATTGAATGTCTTTGAATTTTTCTTGGTCTTTAACATAAGGAACCATCATCTTATAAAGATTGATTGGAGAACGCCCAGCAGTTAAAGAGATATTAACTCTTTTATCTTGCATCATTGCTCCAAGTAAATGTGCATTGCACTTTCGCTCATTTTTTGTTCATTTTCTTCAATGATTAACTTCATAATATATCCTCCTATTTATAAGAAGATATAACTCACACACAACTTCATTATAAAAAATAAAAAGGGAGTGTCAACATAAAAAAATAAATGCCAATAAAAAAATAAAACAATTTATTTCCATGATTTGGAAAGATTTCAAGCAATTGGAAAGATATTTTTTGTTGTGGAAATCAAAAGAATTTTAAGCGGTTACAGTTATATAATTTCACTGTAGCAAGAGAAGGGAGGGAACTTTCATGAATTTCATGGAAAATTTAATGAACTTGCAAATCGTACACTTGTACCAATTGCTAACAAATTAGGGAATCAAAGACATTTAGCAGCTATTCGTGATGGAATGGTAGTAGCAATTCCGTTATCTATTTTAGGAGGGGTATGTTTAATTATTTCCACACCACCTTTTAAACCAGAAACGTTGCCAAATTGGGGATTTGTCTCTGATATGTTAAATGGTTGGTATAATTGGGCGCAAGCTAACAAAGCAATGTTGCAATTACCTTATAATATGACAATGGCATTAATGGGGTTATTTATTGCATTTGCAATTGCTTATCATTTAGCAGATGAATACGAAATGCCAAAATTAAATTCAGCAATCGTATCAACTGCCGTATTTTTAATTGTCTCTGCACCAACAACTTCAGCAGTAGCATCAAATCTTATTGTTGATGGAAAAAGTGCCACAGACTTATTAGCTTTAGCTGGTAATTACATACCAACGACCTATTTGGATGCCAAGGTATCTTTACAGCAATCTTGGTTGCTATAGGTTGTGTGGAAATTATGCATTTTATGTTTAAAAAAGACATTCGTATTAAAATGCCTGAAGGTGTTCCACCAGCAATCAGCTCATCTTTTGATGCAATCTTACCATTATTTATTTGTGTAATCATTTTTTATGGTCTTTCTTTAGTTGTACAAAACTTAGCGGACAACTTTTACCAAGTATGATCATGACAGTTTTAGCACCTGCAATTTCAGGACTTGATTCATTAGTTGGTATTTGTTTAATTACCATGATTGCTCAAGTATTCTGGTTCTTTGGATTACATGGAGCAAGTATTACTCAACCAATCCGTTTACCATTTATGCAAATGTATTTGATTGCTAATCTTTCAGCATTCTCTGCTGGACAACCAATCGTCCATTACTTTACTCAACCATTCTGGTCATATGTTATTACACTTGGTGGTGGTGGAGCTACAATGGGACTTTGTATCTTGTTGTTGAGATCTAAATCAGCAGAATTAAAGACATTAGGAAAATTATCAATTGGACCTGCAATCTTTAATATCAATGAACCGATTATCTTTGGTTTACCAATGGTTTTAAATCCATTAATGATGATTCCATTTATCTTTGTACCAGTAATCAATTCAATTATTGCTTATGGTTTAATGGCCTTCCATATTGTAGGAAAAGGAATTATTGAAACACCATGGACAACACCAGCACCACTTGGAGCTGCTCTTGGATGTATGGATTTTAAAGCTGCTATTATGGTTATTGGTTTAATTATCTTAGATATGGTTTTATATTATCCATTCTTTAAATTATTAGAAAAACAAAAATTAGAAGAAGAAAATTCAGTACAAACAAATTAAAAAAAGAAGATTAACTCACACATCAATCTTTTAAAAATTGAATAACTTAAGTATGCTCTAATGAGACCCCAAAATCATTAGAGCTTTTTTATAAAATTTAAGTTCGACAGTTGTTTCTCTCGGTTTATGAAGAAGGGAGTGATAATATGTCAACTAAAGTTAGGGTAAACCTGAGAGAAATGTATCCTAAATATTATAATCAAGATTGCTTTGTTGAAGTTGATCAGGATGTTTATGAGACAATGAATAATATGATCATATTGATGCAGCATATAAAAGAAAAGTAGATTATCATAAGGGATATTTTTCGTTAGATCGAAGTACATTTTTAGAATTAGAAAAAGAAGGCTTTGATGTTAACGAAAACTTATTGTTGAAAGAATTGATACATCAAGAATTAATAAGTTTTATTGAGTTAACAATTAAAGATTTACCAGTCAAAGAAAAAGAACGTATTTTAAAAAAATATGTTCAATGTAAGACTCTAGAATCAATTGCTATTGAAGAAAACTGTAGTATACCCGCGGTTTACTATTCTATTAAAATAATACTGGAAAAAATTAAAGAAGTTCTAATTAAAAACGGTTATGACATTAATGATTAATTTAAATATCGTAACTTAAAAATGTTTTATAAATCTCATTATTTTAAGGAGATTTAAGACTGTTGACAAATATGAAGTTGACAGTCTTTTTTAAATTATTTTATTAATAAAAACAAGCTCTTAACGCTTCACATCATTTGTGCACATTGCACAAATACTAATGATTAATTTAGGATGCTTGTCTCTACTCAATTTGTTATATTTCATTATAATGAAATTGTAATAAAAATTAACATGTAAAAGAATGAGATAACCCATATATATTTATATCTCATATATTTACATTTTAAGTAATAGTTTCCCAAGATATTAATTTTTTTATTACACGAATTCCCTATAAAAATAAAGAAGATCATTCCCCTTAAATGATCTTTTTTATTTGTTTATAATTGTTATTAAAAATAGTTATAACATTAATGATTAATTCAAAGATCATAACTTAAAAATGTTTTATTGAATCTCCTTATATTTAAGGAGATTTTTTTAACATATTTATACGAGTTGAACACTAAATTAGTATTGTAATTATATGAAAGGAGTATGCAATGATAAAAATCAGTAGAGGTGAAATATATGTAGCCGACTTAAATCCGTATCAAGGTTTTGAACAAGGTGGGATAAGACCTGTAGTTATTTTACAAAATGATGCAGGAAATTATTTTAGTAGCACTACTATAGTTGCATCACTGACATCTCACGTAGGGAAAAAAGAAAATTTACCAACACATGTCTTTATTAACAGCCGAGAAGATCTTGAACATGATTCTATAATAATGTGCGAGCAAATAAGAACGATTGATAAATCAAGATTAATTAGATGTTTAGATCGGTTAGACGAGTATGAGATGGAGGAAGTTGAAGAGGCTTTGAGCGTAAGTTTAGGATGCTTTGATGACTCATTAAGTATAAATGTGTTGACAATCCAATTTATTTTGAGAATATAAGATTCTTTTTCTTGCGCGTTGAAAATAGGACATGTCATTGACATTGGATAAGATTTTTTTAATAATTATTTTTACCTTTACGTGGTCCATTGGATATACGTCCGTCATTTATCCATGTAAAAAGTTGGGTATCTCTTCTTTCCAATGTTCAAATGTCTTTATAACATTATTATTTGTTAGTGTTAAATGATTATAATTTAAGAATAATTCAATTTAAAAAGGAGCTGTTACGAAATTAAATAATTAATTTCATACAGTCTTTTCTTTTGTAAAATAAAAATAGGAATTTTAAATATCTATATAATAAAATTATTCTACTATAAGAAGCAATTGTTTCTAATTACAATAATTCCTCAAACATAACGTTTGAGGAATTAATTGGTAAGAAATAAATATTACTGATAAGATATCAATATCCTATTTTTAGTTAGATTTTATAAAAAACGGATGTTACGATTTTAAATTATTTCGTAACATCCCCACGATAATTTATAGCGTACCGGATAATTTAATATACCTGAAAAATCCATTGCCTATTTTTGTTTATTATAAGTATTAATAAAGGTGTTTAAGGAGATGAGTTGGATGAAAGAAATAGAAGTAAAAGATTTAATCAAATATATTAATCCTTTTAAAACCAGCTATTGCTAGTGATGGAAAAGAAACCAATGGGCTTACAATTGGTTGGGCTGGATTTGGTGTTTTATGGAGAAAGCCAATGGCTACAGTTTATGTACATAAAACACGTTATTCAAAACATATTTTCGATCATGCTAAATATTATTCGATTTGTTTTATGGATCAAGAACATAAAAATCAATTAGGTTATTTTGGACGTGTTTCTGGTAGAGATGAAAATAAAAATGGAAAAGTGTGGAATGACTGTTAATAATCAAGATGTTGCTCCTTATTTTGAAGAGAGTTCAGTCGTTATTTTATGTAAGGTTATGGGTAAAAGTGATTTTGATCAAAAGAGTGTTGATGAAAATGTTTATGAATGGTACCAAGAAGAAGGGGTTCATAGTCAATATTATGGAGAAATTGTAAAAGTATTGGTTAAAGACTATAAGTAAAACTTATAGTCTTTATTAATAAATAAGGACTATGATTATCTTGTGAAAATGTTATCATATTACTGTAAAATAGGAGGAAGAATCATGGGTAAATTATTATTAACTGGTGTTGATGGTAACTTAGGTCAATTAACTGCTGATGTTTTATTAACACTAGAACCAGTAGAAAACTTAATTTTTGTGGATATAGTGAAGAATCACTAAAGAAATATGCTGAAAAAGGAATTGAAACACATGTCACAAACTTTAATAATCCAGATGGATTAGCTGAAGCTTTTAAAGGAGCAGATGCTCTAGCATTGATTTCTATGCCATTTGTTGGTGCTAAAAGACAAAATGCGCATAAAAATGCAGTAGATGCTGCTAAAGCTGCAGGTGTTAAACAAATTATTTATACATCTTTAGTCAATGCGGATGATGAAACAAATCCATCAGTAGAAAAGAAAGATCATATTTATACTGAAAAATATATTCAAGAAGTTGGTTTAGATTATCAATTATGAGAAATTCTCAATATGCTGAAGCAATGGTCACAAACTACTTTACTTATGCACATATGAATGCACCACTTACAAATTCACAAGGTGATGGTTTAATGGCTTACATTTCACGTAAAGACTGTGCGAAAGCATTAGCTTATGCTTTACATAGATCAAATGAATTCCATCAAAAGTATGGAACATTAATGGTTTAGAATTAATGACAATTTCAACATTCTGTGCTATTGGAGATGTCAGTACAGGAAATCATGTTCCATTTGTGAATGTGACTGATGAAGAAAACTATCAAATTTGGGATGCTATGGGTGTTCCTAGAACAACAGATGGTGTATTCCAAAAAGATTCAGAAGCACCATTTTCATCAGATGGAATGGTTACATTTGCTCAAGCAATCAGAGAAGGTAAAATGGATATTCATACAAAAGACTTTACAATACTTACAGGAGATACACCTATTTCAGTAAGATATATGTTTGATCATCAAGAAGAATTCCAAATTGGTGAAAGACATTCTCAAGATAAATAAGATATCTAATAAAAGTGAATCGATGAAGGATTCACTTTTATTATGTTCAAAAAATAAATTTCTATATATAAATAATGGATGTTTTATTTTAATGTCATAATTTAGAAAAACGGGGCAATATAGCATAAATGAAAGTGTTCCTTCATTTATAGAAAGGGTTAGATTGTTGTTAGAAAATGACTTGAAAGTTCAAATAAGGCATTTTTACAGGTGCCAGACAAACAGGGTAAAACCTGGTTTGTAAGAGATGAAATAGAAAGAAGTGGATACGCTAAATTATAGAGGATATCAATTTATAAAGAAACCCGTCTTTGATGATATGGAAAGTCATTGAAAAAGTATTTCAAGATTATCATTTGTAATTAAATAAATATATTGAAAATCCATTTTATCTACTTTTAATAGACATTTTTGTGTTTTATGTCATAATACCAAAGCTACTTAAAGAAAGGAATGACGATATGATATCAACACAAAATGTCTCATTAAGATATGGAGATAGAGCATTTAATTTGAAAATGTTTCTGTTAAATTTACAGAAGGTAACTGTTATGGAATTATTGGTGCCAATGGTGCTGGTAAATCTACATTTTAAAATCTTAGCAGGAGAAATTGAACCTAATAAAGGGGAAGTTATTATTGAACCTCATAAAAGATTATCTGTTTTAAAACAAGATCACTTTGCTTATGATGAAAATAAGTTGTTGAAACTGTTATTATGGGTAATAAAAGACTTTATGAAATCATGCAAGAAAAAGAAAGATTATACGCAAAAGAAGATTTTAATGATGAAGATGGTATTTTACTTGGTGAATTAGAAGGTGAATTTGCGGATATGGATGGTTGGAACGCTGAAGCTGATGCTGAAACAATGCTTAATGGTTTAGGAATTACTTCTGAGTTTCATGATATGTATATGAAAGATTTAGATGGAAATCAAAAAGTAAAAGTTTTATTAGCGCAAGCCTTATTTGGTGATCCGGATATTTTATTATTAGACGAACCAACAAACCACTTGGATTTAAAAAGTATTAATTGGTTAGAAAACTTCTTGTTAAATTTCAAAAATACTGTTATTGTTGTTTCTCATGACCGCCATTTTTTAAATAAAGTTTGTACACATATTGCTGATATTGACTATAGCCGTATTCAATTATACGTTGGAAACTATGATTCTGGTATGAATATAGTCAAATGCAAATTCAACAAGCGAAAGATCAAAATAAAAAAGCTGAAGCAAAGAAAAAAGAATTGGAAGAATTTATTGCAAGATTCAGTGCCAATGCTTCAAAAGCCAAACAAGCAACTTCTAGAAAGAAATTATTAGATAACTTAGAAATGGTCGATATTAAACCATCTCTTAGAAGATATCCATTTATTGGTTTTAAACCAGGAAGAGAAGTAGGAAATATCGTTTTAAATGTTGAAGGTCTTACTAAAGTAGTTGATGGAGAAAAACTTATTAATAATGTTTCATTCTCTATTCAACCAAATGAAAAGTTGCTTTTGTAGGAGATGATAAAGCAACAGAAGCGTTCTTTAAAATTATTATGGGTGAAGATGAAGATTATGAAGGAGAATTTAAATGGGGTGTGACAACAAGCCAATCTTATTTTCCTAAAGATAACTCAAAATATTTTAATGACTGTGAATTATCACTTGTTGATTGGTTAAGACAATTTACAGATGGAACGGTTTATGAACAAGATTTAAGAGGATGGTTAGGAAGAGTGTTATTCTCTGGAGAAGAAGCTTTAAAGAAAGCAAATGTTTTATCTGGAGGAGAAAAGGTAAGATGTATGCTGGCTAAAATGATGATGGAAGATGCAAATGTTCTTGTTTTTGATGAACCAACAAACCATTTGGATCTTGAATCAATTCAAGCTTTAAACCAAGGTCTTATTCAATTTAAAGAAAATATTTTATTTACATGTCATGACCATCAATTTGTACAAACAATTGCTAATAGAATTATTGAATTTAATAAAGATGGTATGATTGATCGTTTATCAACATACGATGAATATTTAGAATATAAAGAAGAATTAGAAACAAAATAAAGGATCCAAGAAGGATCTTTATTCGTTTACGATATATAATGTTTTATAAGGGAAGGAAATTTGAAAAAAATTTTTTCTAAGAAAGATGTTTAAATATTATTTATCTTTCTTGATATTATCATAATAAACAATTGTGAACTGAATATTTCTTATTAAACAAAAAAGCCTTTTTTAAAGACTTTTTTAAATAATAATTGGGAAGGGAATATGAATTTATTATTTAACGAAAGATGATTGATCTTTCATGGTTATAATATAGATGAAAACTATAATAGAACAATGGTTCAATCATGTGTTTTTATGTGATGTCATAAAATTAAATGATAAAGAAGATTGAAAAAAATTATCATTTTGGTAAAATTGTTTTAAACAATGTGAGGTGATAAAGTGGAATTACATTTTACAAAAATGGAAGGTATTGGAAATGACTATATTTATGTTGATGGGATCCATCAAGAAGTACCGATGGATGCAGAATTTATTAGCCGTATTTCAAATCGCCATTTTGGTATTGGTGGAGATGGAATGATCGTTATTTTAAAGTCTGATCAATATGATTTTAAAATGCGTATGTTCAATCTAGATGGTAGTGAAGGAATGATGTGTGGAAATGGAATTCGTTGTTTTGCTAAATTTTGTTATGACCATCATTTAACAGATAAAAAGGTTTTAAATATTGAAACAAAGGCAGGTTTACGTATTGTAGAACTTATTTTTGATGGGGATGAAGTTGTTGGCGCAAAAGTAGATATGCAAGAACCAATTTTAAATTGTAAAGACATTCCTGTTATTTTTGATCAAGAAAAAATGATTAATGAAAAAGTGATGATTGGAGATCAAGAATATGCTTTAACAGCTGTTTCTATGGGGAATCCCATGTCATTACGTATGTTGATTCATTAGATTTTGATATTGAAAAAATAGGAAAACAATTTGAAAAACATGCTATGTTTCCAGAATCTGTCAATACTGAATTTGTTGAAGTAATCAATGATCATTATTTAAAAATGCGTGTATGGGAAAGAGGCAGTGGTGAAACAATGGCTTGTGGAACTGGTGCTTGTGCTGTTATGTATGCAAGTTATTTGAATGGTTATTGTAAAGAAAAAGCAACAGTTGAGCTTCTTGGAGGAAAGTTAGAAATTGAACTTCAAGAGGGACATATTTTTATGACAGGTCCAGCAACAACTGTGTTTGAAGGAAAAATAAAAATATAAGGAGGAAATTTATGTTACAAACAGCAGAAGAAATTATTAAGTATATTGGTGATGCAAAGAAACAAACACCAATTAAAATGTATTTAAAAGGTGAAAATTTACCTGATACAGATGCATTCCATTTATTTGGAGATAGTCATTTTAAAATTGCTATTGGAGATTTAGATGCTATTAATGCTTATGTTGAAGAAAATAAAGATTTAATCAAAGATTCATTTATTGAACAAGATCGTCGTAATAGTGCGATTCCAATGTTAGATATGAGAAATATCAACGCTCGTATTGAACCAGGATGCTTCATTCGTGAAAATGTTTCTATTGGAGATAATGCCGTTATCATGATGGGTGCTGTTATCAATATCGGTGCTAAAATTGGTGAAGGATCAATGATCGATATGGGTGCTGTTTTAGGAGGACGTGCTGAAGTTGGAAAACATTGTCACGTTGGAGCTGGAGCAGTGTTAGCTGGTGTTATTGAACCACCTAGTGCTTCACCTGTTATTCTAGAAGATGATGTTTTAATTGGTGCAAATGCGGTTGTTATCGAAGGTGTTCATATTGGTAAAGGTGCAGTTGTAGGGGCAGGAAGTATTGTTACTCAAGATGTACCTGCTGGTGCGGTTGTTGTTGGAAATCCAGCAAGAATCATCAAGGAACAAAAAGATGAAAAAACTGAAGGTAAAACACAATTAATGGATGATTTACGTAAAATCTAGGATACGATTATGGAACAATTATTAGATCAAATAAGGACATGGCGTCGTCATTTACACGCCATTCCTGAAATCGGTTTTCAAGAATATAAAACATCAAAGTATCTTTATGAAGAATTAAAAAAATGGGGTATCAGCCTTTAAAAATAACAGAGACGGGAATCGCTGTTTATCTTGATTTTCATAAAGAAAAAACACTTGCTTTTAGAAGTGATATCGATGCTTTAGAAATTGAAGAACAAACAGGTGTATCATTTAAAAGTACACATCAAGGAAAAATGCATGCCTGTGGTCATGATGGACATATGACAGCACTTCTTGGACTTGCTTATAAGCTAAAAGATGTTCAAGATCTACCACATAATGTTTTGCTTATTTTTCAACCAGGAGAAGAAGTGGTCAATGGGGCACCATCAATTATTAATACAGGTATTTTGAAAAATATCATGTTAAAGGAATTTATGGTTTACATATGTTCCCAGATGTTGATGAAGGAAAAATTGCTTGTCGTAAAGGTCCTTTAATGGCTGAAGTGGTGAATTGGATGTAACGGTTCATGGTAAAAGTGCACATGCAGGTAAGTATCATGAAGGAATTGATTCGATTGTGATTGCGAGTTTTTTGATTAGTAATTATCAAAGTATCATTTC
>ENA-OQDF01000928-OQDF01000928.1-human-gut-metagenome-genome-assembly--contig:-NODE-928-length-12204-cov-5.443819_pt1 | contig 12204 bp, 10 predicted proteins | sample MGYA00242769_ERZ504597 | MGnify/ENA primary metagenome ERZ504597 (study PRJEB26092, sample SAMD00036305) | human gut metagenome | host: Homo sapiens | study: EMG produced TPA metagenomics assembly of...
CTCATATTTTTACCGTCTTTCATTTAGTTTCATTTTGTTTTATTCAGTTTTGTTTCTTTTTGTATCTATTGTACAACTTTTGTATTCTTGTCAATTTTATTTGTATATGTTATCATGTAAATGATAGCAGATTGAAAGCCTTATTTTTATCGGCAAAAACAACTTTCCGGCCTTTGATCGGGTATCAGATAAATCTATAGAAAAAAATAATAAACAGTGAGGTGATTATCATGAAATTAAGTGCACGCAATCAGTTAAAAGGGAAAGTAGTAAGTATCAATAACGGAGCTGTAAACTCCATCGTTTCTATTGATATCGGCGGTGGAAACATTATCACAGCAACCATCTCCTGTGCAGCAGTTGAAGAATTAAACCTGAAAGTAGGTTCTGATGCTTATGCAGTGATCAAGGCTACTAATGTCATGGTAGGTATTGATGAATAAACTTACACAGCTCAGGAGGTCGCAGACCGTCTGAAGATCAAAAAGACAACGGTCTATGAACTTATCAAGCGCGGTGAGCTGGAATCTTCCAAAATTGGAAAACAACTCAGGGTCAGCGAAGAGCAGTTGACACAGTATCTTAACAGAAGCAGTTCCGGCAATTCCGAAAGCGGGCAGGATATTCCATACACTTTTGTTAATTTTGAACCTGAGAGCTCTCTGCTGAAGAGAGATTATCTGCTTCATTCCAGTGGTATCATTTTAGGCGGCCAGACTTCTGCCGCCCTGGAGCTTCTTCTCGGCAAAATGTCCGCTCATCCTGATGGCCTTCCTGTCCTGCAGTCTCATATGAATGACTATAACGGACTTTATTCCCTGTATTTCGAAAAGGCACATATCGCTGCTACCAGTCTGGATATAGATGATATCCGTTACCTGGTTCCCGGAATCCCGCTGATACTTCTTTCTTTATATAAATACTCTGTCGGCTTCTATGTACAGGCCGGAAATCCTGAAAAGATGTCTTCTGTGGAGGACCTGATGGATCCGAAAGTTGTTTTTATGAATCGTGAAAAGGGAAGTGCCCGCAGGGTTTATCTGGACCGTCTGTTAAAAGAACGGGGAATCTCTTCTGAAAAATCAGCGGATACAGAAATGAAGCTGTCTCTGATATGTCATCTGCATCTGCTGTTTTTGAGCACAGAGCGAATGTTGCTTTTGGAGAAGAAATGATCGCACGTTACTTTCCGGGACTTGATTTCGTCCCTGTGACTGATATGCAGATGTATCTGGCAATTCCTGCGGAATCCGTGAGAAAGCCGGGGTTCTCTGCTCTTGTGGAAATTGTACAGTCTGAAGATTTCAAAACTGAGATTCATCATCTGACAGGTTATGATACCTCTTATACCGGCGAAATGATCTGCATATAAGAAACCTGTAACATAATAAAAAGCCCTGCTGTCCGGGATATACGCTTATGACGTACATGCCGCTTATACAGCAGGGCTTTTCTTATACATTATTTACGAAGACTGCTATAAAAAATTCTTTTTATAGCATTAACCAAGAAGTGTTTTTCCGATAAAGTATCCAAGCACCAGAATACCAAGTGCGATTCTGTACCATCCGAATGCCTTAAAGTCATGTTTCTTTATGTATCCCATCAGGAATTTGATCGCGATAATGGAAACTACAAATGCCACTACCATTCCCACGATCAGGATCATCACCTCTGTTCCTGTGAAAGAGAAACCGAATTTCAGGATTTTCAGAAGACTGGCTCCGAACATGACCGGGATTCCCAGGAAGAAGGTAAATTCTGCTGCTACTGTACGGGAGGTTCCTGCAAGGATACCACCGATAATGGTGGAACCTGAACGGGATGTACCCGGAACTACGGAGAGTACCTGGAACAGACCGATGATGAGTGCAGTCTTAAATGACAGATTTTCCAGATTTGTGCAGGTTGGTCTTCTTCTCTTGTTATAATTCTCAATGACAATGAAGAGGATACCATATACGATCAGTGCAATGGCAACTACTACATAGTTATTAAATTTTTCTTCAATGACATCATTAAACGGAAGTGCGATAACAATCGTCGGTATACAGGCTACTATAATTTTAAACCAGAGTACCCATTTCTCTTTATCACAGAACTTCTCCACAAAAGTAAGAATTCCTCTGGATACTGCACCATGCCTGTTAAGCACTGCCTGCTGTTTCTTTGAAATTGGTCTGATATAAAACGGCCACAATTTGTTCCAGTAGAGAACTACAACCGCGAGGATCGCGCCAAGCTGGATCACTACGAAAAACAGATTCTTAAAATCCTCTGTCACATTCAGTTTCAGAAACTCATCCACCAGGATCATATGTCCGGTACTGCTGATTGGGAGCCATTCTGTGATTCCCTCTACGATTCCAAGGAAAATGACCTTTAACAGTTCAATAAAATCCATAATCTTTCCCTTCCTGTTTTCTTTTTTGTTGTTATTCTTATTTACAACGATTTTCAACCGGATCAGACAGGTTTTTGCCAGATAATAAGTAATGCAAAAGACCCACATATATCTATCTGACCCACTGTAAATACCCATATGATTATATTACACACCATGCCACTGATACAACTGTAATCTGTATTTTTCCTGCTGATTCTATAAGATAAAAACAGCCGCCTTTCTCCGACAGAGAAAATTACGGCTGCTTTTCATCATTTCATATTATTTATCAGTTCTTTATCTTCTTGCAATCGTAGCAATATCAATAAGAGATAAATTGTTCAGGTCTGTATTCTCAAGGCTGGTTGCCAGTGCTTCTGCTGTATCCAGAGAAGTAAGGACATTGACACCTGTCTCGATGGCGTTACGTCTGATGACGAAACCATCTTTCTGATGCTCTACACCCTGTGGCGGAGTATCGATGACAACGTCGATCTTATGACCAAGGATAAGGTCCATAAGGTTCGGTGCAGGCTGCTCCAGCTTATTTGTACGGATAACTTTGATTCCGTTTTCTTTGAGGACTTTTGCAGTTCCCAGTGTAGCATAGATTCTGTATCCAAGTGCTTCGAATCTTCTTGCGATCGGGATGATATCCTGTTTGTCTTCGTCTTTAACAGTGATGATCATGTTTTTATGTTTCGGAAGACGGATACCTGCTCCGATAAATGCTTTGTAAAGCGCTTCATTGAATGTCTCAGCAATACCAAGGCACTCACCTGTTGACTTCATTTCCGGTCCAAGGCTGATATCAGCACCGCGGATCTTCTCAAATGAGAATACAGGCATCTTGATCGCATAATGTTTTGCTTCCGGCTGAAGTCCCGGTTCATAGCCCATGTCTTTCAGCTTGTATCCAAGGATTACCTTCGTTGCAAGAGGAACGATCGGAATTCCTGTTACCTTGCTGATGTACGGTACAGTACGGCTGGAACGAGGATTAACCTCGATCACATATACATCATCTCCAAGAACAATGAACTGGATGTTGATCATACCGATAACATGCAGTGCTCTTGCAAGACGTCTGGTGTATTCTGCAATTGTCTCTTTTGCTTTCTCGCTGATGGTCTTAGCCGGGTATACGGAGATACTGTCACCGGAGTGGATTCCGGCACGCTCGATATGTTCCATGATACCAGGAATCAGAATATCCTCGCCATCGCATACAGCATCTACTTCGATTTCCTTACCCATCAGGTATTTATCAACAAGGATCGGGTGCTCCTGTGCGATCTGGTTGATCACACCGATATACTCTTCTACGTCCTCATCGCTTACAGCGATTCTCATGCCCTGACCACCAAGTACATAGGAAGGACGAACCAGAACAGGATAACCCAGCTCATTTGCTGCTTTCTTAGCTTCCTCAGCAGTAAATACTGTCTGTCCCTTTGGTCTCGGGATCTCGCATTTTTCAAGAATCTCATCAAAGAGCTCACGGTCCTCTGCTGCATCTACGTTCTCCGCAGATGTTCCGAGAATCTTAACGCCCATCTTTGTCAGTGCTTCTGTTAATTTGATAGCTGTCTGACCACCGAACTGTACAACTGCTCCGTCCGGTTTCTCGATATTTACTACATTCTCAACATCTTCCGGTGTCAGAGGCTCGAAATACAGTTTATCTGCAATATCAAAATCTGTACTAACTGTTTCCGGGTTGTTGTTGATGATGATGGTCTCATAGCCTTCTTTTGCAAATGCCCATGTACAGTGTACGGAACAGAAGTCGAACTCAATACCCTGACCGATACGGATCGGACCGGAACCAAGTACCAGGATTTTCTTTTTATCCGGTGTTGCTACTGCTTCATTCTCTGTGCCTTCATCGCCGTATACAGAATAGTAATATGGTGTTGCTGCCGCAAACTCTGCAGCACAGGTATCAACCATCTTATATGCCGCTTTAATCTGATATTCTTCACGAAGAGCTTTAATCTCTTCTTCTGTCTTGCCTGCCAGACGTGCAACGATGTAGTCCGGGAATTCCATGCGTTTTGCTTCAAGGAGAAGCTCTTTTGTGAGCTTTCTGGTCTTAAGAGCATTTTCCATGCCTACAAGGATTGCAATCTTATCGATAAACCAGATATCAATCTTTGTGATGTCGTGAAGCATGGACTGTGGCATACCACGACGGATTGCTTCTGCAATCTTCCAGATTCTGCGGTCATCTACGATTTCCAGCTCCGCAAGGAGTTCCTCGTCTGTAAGCTGTGTGAAATCATAGGACATCAGACTGTCTACGTGCTGTTCAAGAGAACGGATGGCTTTCATCAGGCACCTTCGAAGTTATGGCAGATACTCATAACCTCACCTGTTGCCTTCATCTGAGTAGTAAGGGTTCTCTTTGCAGTAATAAATTTATCAAATGGAAGTCTCGGGATCTTAACTACGCAGTAGTCAAGCATTGGCTCGAAACTTGCATATGTTTTTCCTGTGATCGCATTCGGGATCTCATCCAGTGTGTAGCCCAGGGCAATCTTTGCTGCAACCTTTGCGATCGGGTAACCTGTTGCCTTACTTGCAAGTGCAGAGGAACGGCTTACACGTGGGTTTACCTCGATTACACAGTATTCAAAGCTGTCCGGTTTCAGAGCGTACTGAACGTTACATCCACCTGTGATTCCAAGTTCTGTGATGATGTTCAGGGCTGAAGTACGGAGCATCTGATATTCTTTATCTCCCAGTGTCTGAGATGGAGCAACTACGATAGAGTCACCTGTGTGGACACCAACCGGATCAATGTTCTCCATGTTGCAGACTGTGATGCAGTTTCCTGCACTGTCACGCATTACTTCATATTCAATCTCTTTCCATCCTGCGATGCAGCGCTCTACCAGAACTTCACCTACACGTGAAAGACGAAGACCATTCTCCAGGATTTCACGAAGTTCATATTCATTATGGGCGATACCGCCGCCGCTTCCACCGAGTGTGTAAGCAGGACGGAGAACTACCGGATAACCAATGGTGTTTGTAAATGCAAGACCATCTTCTACTGTTGTAACAACCTTGGATGCTGCGATCGGCTCACCGATCTTCTCCATGGTATCTTTAAATTCCTGACGGTCCTCCGCTTTCTTGATTGTCTGGGCAGTTGTACCGATCAGTCTTATATTGTGTTCTTTGAGGAAACCTTTCTCATCCAGCTCCATGGCAAGGTTTAATCCCGCCTGGCCGCCCAGTGTAGGAAGGACGCTGTCCGGTTTCTCTTTCAGGATAAGCTGTTCTACTACTTCTACTGTCAGAGGCTCGATATAAACTCTGTCAGCGATATCTTTATCTGTCATGATGGTTGCAGGGTTGGAGTTAAGAAGAACAACCTCAATGCCTTCTTCTTTCAGGGAACGGCATGCCTGTGTTCCTGCATAGTCGAACTCTGCTGCCTGGCCGATGATAATCGGGCCGGAACCAATTACAAGTACTTTTTAATGTCTTTATTTCTTGGCATTATTTATTTCCTCCCATCATATCCATAAATCTGTCAAACAGGTAACTGGAATCCTGCGGTCCCGGGCATGCTTCAGGATGGAACTGTACAGTAAAGATATTCTTTCCTTCGTATGCCATACCTTCGTTTGTGCCGTCATTGACGTTAACGAATGCAGGTTTTGCAATGTTTTTCTCTTCAAGTCCCTCAGCATCTACTACATAGCCATGGTTCTGGGAAGAAATGTAAACACGTCCTGTTGCAAGGTCTTTGACCGGATGATTTCCGCCTCTGTGTCCGTATTTCATCTTATGGGTATCTCCACCTGTTGCAAGAGCCATAAGCTGATGTCCAAGACAGATTGCGAAGATCGGAACTTCAGAATCATATAATTTTTTTATTTCCTTTATAATAGAAGTACATTCCTTTGGATCTCCAGGGCCGTTACTTAACATAATGCCATCCGGATTTGCCTCCAGAATCTCTTCCGCAGGTGTCAGTGCCGGATAAATTGTAACCTCACATCCTCTTTCATTCAGGGAACGTGCAATGTTTCTCTTTGCTCCCAGGTCAAGAAGTGCTACTTTCGGACCGTCGCCTTTTAAAATCTCTTTCTCGCGGCATGTTACCTTCTCTACTACCTTACCTGTTGTATATGCTTTTAACTGGGGGATAATTGTATCTAAATCATAATTTTCATTGACGGTGATCATACCGTTCATGGTACCTTTCTCACGAAGGATTTTCGTTAAGGCTCTGGTATCAATTCCGGCAATACCTGGAATATCATGCTTTGTTAAGAAATGCTGAATCGTGTCCACGCTTCTGAAATTACTTGGGACACGGGATAATTCGCGGACAATAAAGCCGTCCACCCATGGCTTTGATGACTCCTGGTCATCATAACAGATTCCGTAATTCCCAATGAGGGGATAAGTCATACATACTGCCTGTCCTGCATAGGAAGGGTCGGTCATTACTTCCAGATAACCGGTCATGGAAGTATTAAAGACGATTTCGCTGATAACGTCTCTCGTTGAACCAATGCTTGTACCTTTGAACACATGGCCATCTTCTAATATCAGAAATGCTTTCATACAATCTCCCTTTCTTATCTTTATATTGTGTCTATCACTTATTTTTTCCTAAATCTTCAAGATTGTATCACAGCAAAGTGCTTTTTTCAACCTTATAAGATACTAAAAATAATTAAGTTGCTATTAAAAACTTTTTTGTAATTTCAGGCATATCCAATCACATGCATTCACTGCTTTCTCACATCCAAATACCTCTATAAAATTTAAATTATCCTCTTCTCTGTGCAACTCTACACCGGATAACTGCTCCGCAGTTTATCAGAAGAAGCTTACACTTCTACGTAACAAATTGTGCGTTTTGAGGATACTGTAAAAGAAATTAAAAAAATTTCAAAAAAAGCTATTGACTTTTATCCATACATCGGTTATTATAAATGAGCAGTCGCGAGAGAGCGATTGATAAATAAGAAATGCAGAAGTGGCGGAATTGGCAGACGCGCAGGCTTCAGGTGCCTGTGGTAGCAATATCGTGTGGGTTCAAGTCCCATCTTCTGCATTATTTTTTACTCAAAAAAGGAAACTGATACAGTTTCCTTTTTTCTGTTCTTATGATACAAAAGACATCAGATAACGGTAAATCTTCCATGTGGTTTCATTATCGTAATGAGTTCCGTCTGTTGTCTTATATCCCTGCTTTTTCAGATAAGAATAAAGATCTGCATATTTCGCACCGGCAACTTCTTTTTCATTCTGGCATTGAAATCTTCGATTTCCTCATTTGTTACATAAGGATCTTTGGTTACCTGTCCCACTGCCACAATATAGACATCCGCTCCCTGCGCTTTCCATTTTGGAATCTCCTCATTCAGCAGACTGATATAATTTGAAATATTGTATACATCATTAACACCAAGCCAGACAAAAATATCTTCATTTCCTTTCATCTGCTCCTGCAAGGTTTTCAGGGCAGTATCTCTAAACCATTTATACCCCATTCCAATCTCACATATCCATGTAATGTTATCGTTCTCCACAACATCTTTCATCATATCTGTTCTGGAATCTCCGATCATAATAGTCTTTCGCATTACTGCCTCTGCCGGATCACTCAGTTCAGAATATACAACATTTCCCTGATTTCGTACATATGCCCGTATTCTGTAATAATAAGTCTTTCCTGAAACAGTACCTGTATCTGTATAACTGAATGTTGTATTACCGGAAACTATATTGATTCTTTTATATCCTCTGTCCTCGGATTCTGACCGGAATATCTGATATCCTTCTGCAGTTTTGATTTTTTTCCATTTGATCAGGGTTCCGCTTTCTTCTCTCACTCTTATCCGGGTGATCACAGGTTTTCCGGGAGCTGTTTTTATCTCCAGTGCTTTCGATGATGGGCTGTACAGAGTTTTGTTTCCCTGTTTCAGATAAGAACGTATCTTATAAGTGTAGAGCTTATCTTCAGAACCTGTCAGTGTAAAACTGGTAATGTTCCTGTTCTTGATCCTTCCAACACATTTGTATTTCCCGTAGGCTTTATAATACAGAAAAATCTGATAGCCGGAAGCCTTCTTTACTTTATTCCAGTTCAGAGTCACTCTGTTTCCGGCTGCTGTTCCGGACAATACCGGTGTTTCCGGTTTTGCAGATGCTGCGGATGCCGATACTGTTCCAAACAGCATTACCGCTATCAGCCAAAATAAAGAGAAACTCTTTCTGATATATTTCACATGACATTCCTCCCATCTATAACAATTCACCTGTAACAATACCGGATTATCCACAGTATTTTACGGAATTGCCATAATCAAAGAGCCGGCTCTGTAAAAGATATCTGCTCTCACATCGCCGGCTTGATTTTATACTATTCTCAATTATTTTTTGTATTATTTAACTTTCACGCTCTTCACTGTGCTGTAACCTGTATATACTTTGGAAGATCCTACCATCTTATATGCACGTGCTCTGAAATAATAAGTTTTACCACTTGTCAGCTTTGTCCTATTTGCGGTCAACTTTGTAGTTCCTTTTACAACCGTACCCTTCTGGGATTTCCTGGATGATCCACAGTAAACATCATATCCGTCTGCACCTGCAACAGCCTTCCAGCTTACGGTTGCCACACCTTTTTGGTGGACTTCACAGAGATTGCCGGCTTTGTACCTGTTGCTGTAGCTTTTACTTCTGCGGAATTTGACCAGGATCTGAGGTTCTTATTGGCATCTTTTACCTGTACAGTTGCTGTAACTCTGTATGTATAGGCTGTTCCTGTAGAAATCACATTATCTGTGTAATCTTCTCCGAACTCCGCGTCAGCCAGATCACCATTATCCCATGTTTTAACAGTTTCATATGCACCGTTGCCTGTTTTCTTCTCCAGTTTGTAAGAAGCATCATCTGTACTGGAACCAACGTTTACCACGATCTGATCCCATGTTGCAGATGTGATGGATGCAGTTGCCTTCAGCATTTTGACCTTGGATGAAACTCCTGCATCACAGCTGAACTGCTGAGGTACGGCAATCCATTCCGGTGTAAAGTCAATAGAAGGTGTCTTACTCAATGAGTTTCCGTCAAGATATAAGGAAACTACCTGAGACCCTTCCTTGCTGTTTTCCAGTTTCAGATTTGTGATCTTATTGTTTCTCAGATCAAGGATTCCCTGAAATCCGGCACAGTTAAATGAAGTGATGGCATTATTGGAGGCATTGACTTCTGAAAGACTCTTTACATAATCAGTATCTCCGATGTTCAGTCCTGCATTTGCCTGTGTGGTAAATTTATTGGAGCTTGCATCTACGAAATCCAGGTTCTTCAGATATTTCCTGGAAGGCATTACTACCTTTGTCAGTTTATTGCTTCCATACTTCACTACACGAAGATTTGTGCATTTGCTGAGATCCAGAGTTCCTGCAAGACTGTTATTACTCAGATTCAGATATGCAACTTTTGTATTCTTTGTAATATTTACAGAAGTAAGTTTGTTATTTGCCGCAAACAGATCTGTCGCATAGGTAAAATATTCAATGCCTTTCAGGTTGGAAATTCCAAGTCCTGAAACATCGATCGTCTTGGCTGCTTTGATCTCTGCCGCTGAAAGTTGCTTATCCTTGTCTGTATCAATATTGTCTAAAACATACTGGCGGAACTTCGCATCCGGGAAGTTCGCTGAACTGACTGCTACTGCTGATGATGCTTCAGCAGCATCAGACTGAAATTCAGATCCGTCCTCTACATCCGGAGCTTCCTCTTCCGCTGAGTCAACAGACTGTTCTTCTATTGTTGATGTATCATCACTAAAATCAGCAGCCTGAACACTGATACCGGAAGTCATCATAGCTGCACTGATCACTCCAGCGACTAATAACTGATTTAATTTTCTGTTTTTCATCTTTCCCTCTCCTGTTCGTAATTTTCATACCTTTTGATACGATATAAAATTATCATATTTCATATCAATTTGCAATATATTTTAATTATACTGTAATTATCTGGTAAATCTGTAAAAATAATTTACCCTGCAGTTACTTACTTCTCTTCCATTGCTTCTTTTTCCACTGGTGTTTCTTCCACCGGCTGTTCCTGTGCTGGTTCTGGTTCTGTTTCTGCTGCTTTCTCTGTCTCTGGTTCTTCCGGCTGTAATTCTTCTGCCGGTGTTTCTTCCGGTCCATTACTCCCATCTTCATCTTCATCTGAAGATACAATATCATTTTCCACATTCTTCGCCGGTTCCGGAGTCGGGCATGGCGTTCCGCAATACGGACAGAAACTTACATTAATATCTACCTCCCGCTCGCAGGACGGCAGATTTTCTCTCCTTTCAGGTTCGCCGCATTATCCTTATACTCCCTGATTTTCAGATAATGCTGATCAATCTCCTGACATAAAGCACTTAACTCACTATCAATTCCATCACTCTGAGAATGTCGTCTGTAAACAATATCACCGATATCAACTTTGATTTTCTCAATAATGCGCTCTTCCCCTGTGATTTTACTTCTTATCTTCTGCGCCTCGATCGTCTGCTCTGCGCGGGCACCTAATTCTCTTGTAGTCTTTCCCAGTTCCTTTGTTGTTTTTGAAAATGTCTTAACTAATCCATCAAAAAATCTGTTCCCATAATATTTACTCCCTTCTATTATTGTCCTCATAATGTAAGAACAAAACTATATTAATTAATGACTACCCTCCAGCAGGATCGGCTCCTGTCCGCGAAGAAGGATCTTCGGACCACCGTTTCCTTCTATGTATTCTCTTGTGATCACAACCTCTCCTATGCTGTCATCTTTCGGAATCTCATACATGATATCCAGCATATACTCTTCCAGTATCGCACGAAGTGCCCTGGCACCTGTATCTCTCCCCAGTGCTTTTGCAGCAATTGCATGAAGCGCCCCGTCTTCAAATTCCAGTTTCACCTCATCCAGTGCAAGAAGTTTCTGATACTGTTTAAGAATCGCATTCTTCGGCTCCTGCAGGATCTTCACAAGCATATCCTCATTCAATCCGTCCAGAGTAAAGATGATCGGAAGTCGTCCGATAAATTCCGGAATCATTCCAAAACTGCGGATATCCTCCACTGTTACTTTCTGAAGCAGATGAGGATCATTATCATATTTATCCTTCAGGTCTGCATAAAAACCGATAGATGCCTGCTTGTTCAGCCTTTCTTTAATGATATTCTCCAGATCAGGAAAAGCACCGCCACAGATAAACAGAATATTACGTGTATTAACAGTTACAAGCGGTACCATTGCGTTTTTGCTGTTTGCACCTACAGGAACTTCCACCTCACTTCCCTCAAGAAGCTTCAGCATTCCCTGCTGCACTGCCTCACCACTGACATCTCTCTGGTTGGTGTTCTTCTTCTTGGCAATCTTGTCAATCTCATCAATGAAAATAATACCATGCTCGGCACGCTCCACATCATTATCTGCCGCTGCCAGAAGTTTGGAAACAACGCTCTCTATATCATCGCCAATATAACCGGCTTCTGTAAGAGAAGTGGCATCTGCAATTGCAAGCGGCACATCCAGAAGTTTCGCCAGGGTTTTAACCAGATAGGTTTTACCGCATCCGGTTGGTCCGATCATCAGCATATTAGATTTCTCAATTTCAATCTCATCCATTGTATCTGTCGCCACACGTTTATAGTGATTGTAAACCGCTACAGACATTACTTCTTGGCTTTCTCCTGACCGATCACATACTGGTCAAGGGTTTCTTTGATCTTATGGGGAGCAGGAATATTTTTCAGATCCAGAACCGGTTTTTCCTGTTTCTTTTTC
>ENA-OQDF01000929-OQDF01000929.1-human-gut-metagenome-genome-assembly--contig:-NODE-929-length-12188-cov-1.610646_pt1 | contig 12188 bp, 24 predicted proteins | sample MGYA00242769_ERZ504597 | MGnify/ENA primary metagenome ERZ504597 (study PRJEB26092, sample SAMD00036305) | human gut metagenome | host: Homo sapiens | study: EMG produced TPA metagenomics assembly of...
CTTCAATTCACATCGTTTGTTTTTCATATGTTCCACAACACCGATTGTCAGCACTTCACCGGCATCTTCCAGCACAAACATATCACTTTTATCCAGATACCGCCGGATCATATTCTCCTGCGGATCTGCAATCAGGAGCATTTCTTCTCTTCTACTTTATTTTCCGCTAATCCTGCAATTCCATCTGGCCTGCTTGTTTCCATGTTTTGGTTGGAATTCCACATTTCTCCAGTTCATCCTCATATCTGATACCATTTTTTCTTTCAGAGAGACCAAAAAAGTACTGACTGACGCCAATACTTTGATCCAGGATTATATGCTCCTTTGTCATGCCACCAATGCTAGAACATTGGCTTCTCTTCCATAGTGATCAATACAATACCGTACTGAATCTGTTTCAAATTTTACATAGTCTTCTGTCTGTTCAATAATTTGCCGTACTCTTCCTGTGGTTTTCCAGATACCATTCTGACAATATCTTGCTTTTTGTCCTACCGTTAATGGAAGAATTAGGTTCCCATGTGCCATGATCATCGGCTTCGTCTTCATTCGTGCTCCTCCTTTCTTTGAGATTTACTTTGTCAGAAATATTCCTCCTTTCCTCCAAAACGCAAAAAAGACACTGACTATTCATAAAAATAATCAATGTCTTTCTGCTTTTTCGATAACCGAATATACTTCAGTTTAAATTATCCTTCCAGCAAAAAGCCGGAACAAAAAGTTATATATTTCCGCGACCAGCAGAAATAAATGCTATACATTTATATCATAACCACATCCTATCACTGTGTCAATACTCATTACTTAATCCAGATCATTTTTCTGCATTCCATTTTTCAAACGGAAATTTAAAAATACAACTAATCACACAACATACAAATTCCTGGTACAAATCATCATCAAAACCAGTATTCAAATTAGCATATTTAAGCATCAGGGGACGATACATTTCTACAATCAGCTGTATAGCTTCCCTTTCGCTCATTCTCGCTCTACATAAAACCCCTACAAAATCATCCAAAGTTATCTCCCATCTGTTTTCGTATTTTTCTGATTGCATTGTAATAGCTGTTTTCAGCCTGTTTTGCTGTCATATTCAAAATACCTCCAATATCATCGAATGATTTACATATACTATACGGAGCATTAATACTTTCTGCTGCAGTTCCTTCAACGAACACAGAGAAACATAAAGAACAGGATCATTGATTTGATCCAGAAAAGAATTTACATTGATTTCATCACTCAGAACCATATCTACATTTAAATCCATCTTATCAAACAGGTCTTCTGTCTGCTTTTGTAAGATTTCATCTATTCCTTCATCATCCATGGCTATTTCATTATCCAGAATCTTGCCTTTTTTATTAAGTACTGCTTTTGTGTATTCTTAATTGCAGTCTTCACATAAGCACTAAATTCCTTTTTCAGTTCTTTCTCTGTTTTTGTCATATCCGCATTCCTCCAAAATGATCTAGTGTATACAGTAATCTCTGAAGGAGGTGGTCTTGCAATACAGACATAAAACAGGACTGCCGGAAAATTACTCCAGCAGCCCACGCAAATCAAGTAATTTATACCCTTTCTAATTTTAATACCGATGCCCTTCCAATCTTTGAGCCCGGTTTAATTAGTATGGTAAATTATTTCACCCCGGAAGTCGGTTCTAATCCATCATTTAAAGTCAGCTTTATGAATTATACTATTTTTCGCAATCTATTTCTTACTTTTCACTGTATTTTCGCAATCACATATGTATTTTTATGCATCTGAATATATTTACAAGCTATTCTCTTATTTTCTCTGTTTTTATTCCTGTAAAAAATCATTTATATCACCATCAAAAGAATCTATCTCATCTGCGGCAATATTATCTGTTTTTTCAAATGCGCGATCAATTTGTTCCGAACTCATTTCTTTTTCCTGCTCCTGTTCAATGTATCCCGTCAGCTGTTCTTCTGACAGTCCCTGCTGAAAAAGATAACCGCATTCCGGACATATCCTGACTTTTTTTGATATCTCAGAATCACACGCAGGGCATTTTTTTCTGCCCTTTTCCTGAATTGCCAGATATACAATATCCAACATAAGGAAAACACTTCCTGCAAACCCTATCCAAATATCTGTTTTAAATCCTGCAGCCCGACATGCATAACCAATCAGCTGCACTCCACATATACCGCTTAAAATTTGCACTTGTTTACTACGCACCCACATACCTCCTATTCCAGATCTTCAAACATCTTGTAATTATTTTTTATCAGAAGAACTTCTGCCTCGTCTGCTTCACAATCACCTTCCAGATTTACAAAATGATCTTCCTGCAAAATCTTTTCCAACAGCTGCTGCTCTGAATGATCTTTCTGTATATATGTCCCGTTATCATTTCAGCATCACTTGCTTTTGCTACAACTGCTGTTTTTTTATCATTTTCTTGCTTTGCTTCTGGTAACAGCTGTTCAGCATCTATTTCTGGAAACACATACGAAAGCAAACTCTTGCCAGACATTTTCCAATATGCCAAAAATGCCCGTACAATGTATTTTGCTTTATTATGTCCACAGGAATTTAAATACTTACAACCAGCCTGTGCATTTCATCTGTTTCATCAAACCGAAGATTAAAACGATATTCATCTTTCTTTCCCATTTTTAATCCTCCCGTTCTTTAGCTTCTATCTGAAACTGCAATTTGTATCCTTTAGCATTTGCCTTAGGATCATTAATAATAAAATACTCTCCTTTGAATCGTTCCCAGACTACCTTGATAATTTCAGACACCAGAATGGCTCCTCCACCCATAAATACAGTCTGTGTTGTTCGAAAGTCAATGCCAAGCTCACGGAACGTTCCGAGCAATTCCGTTACATATCCAATCGTTACCTCCCGGACTCGTTCTTTAAGTTCCTGCATATATCCTGTATTTTTTCCAAGAATGATGTTATCAATATCTTCTTCATCAAGTGCAATGCTGTATTTTTGGCGTATAGCAGCCCGAATTCTGCCATACAGACATATCACACCACTCTCCAGAGAATCAACGTGTTCCTTCTCTAATCTTCCGTATCGGAGGATCATATAATCCACCGTAAACCCACCAATATCGATAACAAGAACTTTCGGAAGTTCGGTCAAATGACGTCTTGCTGCCAGCACACAATATGCAGCATAGGCCTGCACATACACTTTCACCTCATGAATCAATATCTGATAAGAGGTACCGCCATACTTAAAGCCAACCACTTTGCCATCTCTTTGGAAATACTGCTGAAACTTTTTTCGGTACTTTCCGTAATGTGCCGGTGGTAATCCTACCAGAAGTTCTATCTCGATCAGCTCATTAGGTGCTAAAACCGCCTCTTTTTTCATCGTATCCAATTCTTTTGCAATGGCAATCAATGTAAGAATGTAATAGCGATCATCTTCTGTCTTGTCTTCCATGTAAGATATCCTTCGGTTTGTTGTCCTGTAATATTTTCCACCAAATTCAATCACTTCATCGTTTTCTCCAGGAATCGTATCCAATACATCTATTCCTGAATTAAATTCATAATGTTCTGTTTTAATCATCTTATTACCGGTGTCAACTGATATAACCATATCTGTTCTCCTTTCAAATTCCGAATTTTTATGCGTCTTTTTGTACGTCTTTTCAGCTTCAATATAATTTTTCGGAATTTCTGTGTCAACAGAATCGCAGATTTTGTACTTCATACTTCCTGAAATTCTTCGCTAAACTGCTTCATCATTTTTCACATTCACCTTCACAGCCCCAAAGTATACTTCCAACTGCCTCGAATGCCTGATCCCTCCACCGGAAATAAGTAGTTCTGTGAACCCGTGTAAGCTGAGGACAATGTGGTTCCAGTTTATCAAGGATTTCCTCTACATTTTCTGCTTTGTAAGCCGACATATAACTGTAATAGAGCACCCAATAATATCTCTCGCCCTGCGGATGATATTTTCTCATCAGATCAACGGACTCATCCATCAGTTTTAAAAAATTATTGGAATGATTAATCGACTCCACCCGTTCCTTTTCACTTGCAAGATCCGTATCTACATCCATGCCCGCCTGATATAAACTGTCCAAAAATTTATCTACATCGGTTCCATACTCTAACTGAAAATGTCTTTTGACCTGATTAATCTTAATCTGCATTTTCCAATTTACCGAACGATAAATTTTAAACAATTTCTCCACTCATGATATGCCGTATTTTCTTTTCCCTTAAATTCCTCTGTTATAATGCCTGATCTTCCTTTTGGCATTTCTTTCCACCTTTCTTTCCATATTTTTCATTATAGAACCTCTCCAGTTCAGCATCTGCCTCACTCGCCTTGACCAGACAGCAATATAACCCCGTAATAACACATGCCAATACTACCAAAATCACTAAAACTATTTTCCAGATAATAAGTATCCTCCTCATCAATTATTTTCCCCTCTGTATAGAAAGAATAAAAAAAAAGTACCATTTTCTGTAAAAAATAAAATTTTTTTGCAACTTTTTTAAGATTTTTTTGGAATTCACACAAAAACTGCTGTTATCTATGATTTTCACCTATAGATAGCAGCAGTTTTTAAACAATTCGATTCTTTTCCCAATAGTCTCAATGCCAATAATCATATGGATTTTTCTAAACTTTATTCTCTGGAGCCTGACTAATACTTTTGACAGTTTTCCAAGACGTAAGAAGTAAGTGATATGTTTTAAAGTACAATCCGACACCGTTATCTTTAAAACACAAAATATACAATTCTGCATTACATCTGAGAATTTCTACATCATGAACAAATCTATTTGATTCCACAAGATAGGCTGTATCTCCCGCTTTCATCCTCTCTCGCTCCTACACTTAGTATTTTATTCATTCTTTCTAAAATCAGAAAACCTTTATGATCCACAAACGTTTTATCAGAAGCATTTTCAGGAATTTCTTCCTTTACAAGCATTGTAAGCAATGCCGTACAGAGCTCATAATCAGCTTCCGGAACACGTTTCAATTCCTCCACAAAATTAATCGGTTCTGTAATCAGATAATCCGTATAATTGCTTTTCCAATCTCCTGTTACAGCCAATAATTCCTCAAACTGATCCTCATACAGATTTTTCTGATTCAGCAATAATTGAATTTTCTTTAGTTTTTCAGTTTTTCTCAATTCACTACACCGCCCCATTTTCTCGAATGTATGTTCTTTTTTAATCTTATCAGATTCTCTTTCAATAAGCCAGCCCTAATTTATTTTTCATATAAGAAACTCATTCAGACTAATCTGTCCATTTATCCAACTTTTCTGCACTGCTTTATGAACCTTGTCATTTGGCATATCATCACCTATCAAAAATGCTGATTTCGGATTATGATTTATACGATTAAGGCGCACACTTTTTCATCATAATTTGCATAACAATACTTGCACATATGCGGACAACTATTATAAGCACCAATATCATTTCCCAAATAACATGCACACTCTTTTCTAAGGGATTGTTTTTTCGGCATGTCAAGTGACATATGAATGGCATTTTCATAAATCTGCTGTGTCATACAGCCATTACAGTCTGCTCCAAATGCAGCAAGTTCCGTTCCCTCCCCACAAGGTCGTAATATCATTTCATGCTCTGTGGCAATACGTGTCATATACTCCCCAAGATACATACGCTGTTCCCTGGATACCATTTTCGCCTCCGGAAAATTCTTTTTTACTTTCTGGTATAAATCAAGGAAACTTATAACGCAATTTTTTGTATACCCCTCTAAATCCGCAGATATGCCCTCAAACTGTTCCAAATGATATTTGACAGTATATTTTTCATCAACAAAAATTGGATCGTATCTCCAGCCTATATGCTCCGCTCCCACGATTTCTGATATTTGCTGAAATGTCTCAATAATTTTTCTTTTACTCACAATTGTTTTAAATAATCCTGGCTCGATATCTGCTCCATATGGAGTAATCGTAATATACCAGTATGTCCTATAGGATTTCAGCAATCCATATACTTCAGCATAGGCTCTGGATTTTTTGTACAAAACACGATCAAATCGACAACTTCTGGATCAAGACTGTATTCTGTAACCTGTAAAGGATTATATGGGTTTCTCACCCGGAGATATCCTTCACGGATTCTATTCGCAAACCATTCTGAATAAAATGCAGGCACGTCCGTCCTCATGCTGGCATGTATAATCATCCTATGCTCTCCTCTCACGCAAGATAAATATTACAAATATATTACAAAAAATCTTTTATGAAACAGACAGCATTTTCCGTCCGAGACATAAAAAGATTTTTCAATAGCTTATATTAAATTTGGTTTTCATTAGTTAAAATAGATAATTGCAAATTTATTTCCCAGTGCCATGCAAATCTCTAAAAGAATGTTCTAGGTTGTTTTCTGACCATCATTTTTACCCAGTTTTTGTTTCTATCCAGGCATTTTGCTTACCATTAAGTACCATTTACCGATAAAAGATTAAGAATCGTTAAGCCGCATATTTCCTGTATTTATGCGGTTTTCCGGATATACCGAAATTTCACCGTCACATTTTCGGTGACATTGCCATCGTTTTATAATTCTCCTCTACTGTTCACTCTATTATCAGTCATAGTCAATTAACTATAATAGCATGTTTAAAGTTTTGATGCAAGACGACGTATTCCGAGATTTTGAGAAAATTCCTCCTCTGGTAGAATTTTCTTTACAAAAAAGTCGAAACTCATGCTATACTTATAAAAAATGATCACAACACATAAAAGAGGTAATTTCTATGAAATACAGAGACGAAATTCATATCGCACTCATGGCACTTGTCTTTTCCTGTGCCATGTTTGCAGTCTATGCAGTTGTCCCAAAAGATGCTGCTGTTGCTGCCAAGGCAAAGGCTACCGTTAAAGAGGCACCAGAGACAGCTGCAGAAGCAGAGGCTCTTCGTTCCAGCCAGGATGAAGATGCCGGATTTAACATCTATACAGAAGACAACAACTATGACGATAGTTCCGATTCTTCCGACAGCTCCGATTCCTCCGACAGCTCCGATTCCTCCGATCAGGCTACTTATAATCCTGGAACTGATTATTCCGGTGACACCGGCAACGGTGACGTTGCAGATGAAGGCTCTTCCGATCAGGGCGGTTATGATTCTTCAGATCAGATCGATTATCCATCTGATGACGGATCTGAAGACACCTCAACTGATAACAGTTATGATGATTCCTCGCAGGATAGTGGGGATTCTTCTACCGATACCAGCGGCAGCGATACTTCTGACACCACAGACAGTGCCCCTTTTGATATTGCCACCGGAGACAGCAATTATTAAAAAGTAAAAAGAAAGGCAATGAGTACATGAACAAAATACTCAAAGCCTTTCTTTTTTATAGAATTTCTGTTTTTATAATCAAAGTGATTCCATTTACTTACTCTGTGTTCCTGTAAATCTGCAATTTGCAAACAGTTCATTTACTGCACTCTCATATACCACACATCTCTCGCTTTTTTAATCTTTTTGGCATATTTCTTACTGTCCGCAAACATTGGTGCCAGATAAAACCAGATTTCTTTCATTTTGAAAAGAACATTTCTATCCCCGGACACTTCCTCACGGTATGTATGATACAGAAGATCATGAAATCTACGGATATCCGACTGATCTGCTGCCTTTCCGCCCCTGATTTCACGGGCAAGTGACGGATCTGCAAGAACACCTCTTCCCATCATAAAGCATTCTACATCCGGAAACTGTGACTGGATTCTTTTAAAATCATCTGCTGAAAAAATATCTCCATTATAACATACAGGGTTCTTACTGATGGCAAGTGCTTCACCAAATGCCTCCAGATTCGGAATATTTTATAAAATCCTTCTGTACTCTCGGATGAATGATCAATTCTTCCATGGGAAAACGATTGTAAATTTCCATCAGCCGTGGAAATTCCTCTGCATTCTCCATCCCCAAACGAGTCTTCACCGATATCTTCATGTCTGTTTTGCTATAAATCCTATCCAGAAACTGTTCCAGTTCCTCCGGTCTGGCCAAAAATCCTGCTCCGCAGCCCTTTGTCACTACTGTTTTGGATGGACACCCAAGATTCAGATTCACTTCCTGATATCCATACTCTTTCAGTTGATTCGCTGTGCGTAGAAAATCATCTGCATTTCGGGTCAATATCTGAGGGACTGCATACATCCCGGAATTATTTTCCGGAGAAATGTCTTTCTTTTCTCTCCCGCTGAAATTCAGGTTCTGTTTTGCTCTGATAAATGGAATAAAATATTTATCAAATCCATCAAAACACTGATACAGTGCTTTTCGATAAATATACTGGTGATTCCTTCCAGCGGTGCAAGGTATAATTTCATGGATTATAAGTTACCAAGATCTACTTTATATTCGTCAGAACCTTCCTGATTTACTGTATAATATGCAGCTCTTCTTTCTGCATTGATATAAATACAGATATCACCTGTCAGTCCTTTTTCTGCAACATCTTTCTTAACTGCTTTCTCTACATCTTTCAGAGATACATTCGTTTCGAAATTTCAAGAGATACTTCTTTTACTCTTGCACCAGCAGCTTTACGTACCGCTTTTGTTGCAGTCTTGGTTGCAGTTTTTACAGTTTTCTCTGCCTTCTGAACTGCTTCCGGAGCTTTGTTAACCACTTCTTTCACAACTTCTGCTGTTTTTCAGCCGGTGCAGACTCCTCTACCTTTTTGCTGCTGCTTTTACAGTTTCTTTTACTTTTGCTGCTGTCTCTGTGATTGCTTCTGTTGATTTAGCTGTTGTTTTTACACTCTTTTTCTCATAATATTTTCCTCCTGTAAACAATTACAACTACTGTTTGTTGTGCCGCTTCTTCGTAACAGTACCACAAAACATTACAACCTGTCAAATTTATCCATTTTTACGGTTTCTCCGTTGCCATATCCACAATCCGTCATGTCGATTATTCTTCCACCAGAGACCCCATATAATAGAATCCATGACATTCATCCAGGCTTACCTTTACATATTTTCCAAGAAGATCTGCTGTTCCCGGGAAATGTACAAGAAGATTATATTCTGTTCTTCCTGTAAATATTCCTTTTTCCCTGCTCTCTTCTTCTACCAGAACTTCCTGCACAGAACCTTCAAATCTGGAAGAACGAATACGTCCCTCCTGCTGTACCAGCGCAAGCAGGCGGTTAAAACGTTCCTTTGCAACATCCTGCGGTATCTGTTCCATTTCGGCAGCAGGTGTTCCGCTTCTTCTGGAATATAAAAATGTAAATGCCGTGTCATAGCCACATTTAGATACAACATCCAGAGTTTCTTCAAAATCCTCTTCTGTCTCTCCCGGGAACCCGACAATGATATCTGTTGTCAGAGAAATATCCGGAATCGCTGTACGGATCTTATCGACCAGATTCAGATATTTTTCTTTATCATAGCGTCTATTCATAGCTTTAAGGATACGGCTGCTTCCTGACTGCAATGGCAAATGCAGATGATGACAGATTTTTTTACTCTTTGCCATTGTTTCGATCAGTTCATCGAAAGATCTTTCGGGTGTGAAGTCATAAAGCGAATACGCTTCAGCCCTTCCACATCTTCCAGCATTTCCAGCAGCTGAGCAAATGTAACCGGATGTTCCAGTGTCTTTCCATAAGAGTTTACATTCTGTCCCAGAAGCATAACCTCAGATACTCCGTCTGCAACCAGACGTTTTACTTCTTTTACGATTGCCTCCGGCTCACGGCTTCGCTCACGTCCTCGTACATATGGGACAATACAGTAACTGCAGAAATTGTTGCAGCCAAACATAATATTGACGCCTGATTTAAATGTATAATTTCTTTCTGTCGGAAGATCTTCACGATCTGATCGGTCCCTTCCCAGATATCTACGATCTGCTGCTCAGACTGGAGCATCTCATAAAAAAGTTCCGCATATTTAAAAATATTATGTGTTCCAAATACCAGATTGACAAATGGATAGGATTTCTTAATCTTATCTACTACATGCTGTTCCTGCATCATACATCCAAAAAGAATGATCTTCATATCTGGATTGTGATCCTTCAGACTGTGCAGGTGTCCCAGTCTTCCGTATACCTTCAGGTTCGCGTTTTCACGAACAGTACATGTATTATAGATCACAACATCTGCTTCTTCATTGTCCTGTCTGTGATACCCGATCTCATCCATAATACCGGCCACTGCCTCTGACTGTTTTTCATTCATCTGACATCCAAATGTTGTCAGGCAGTATGTCAATGGACGTCCAAGAGTATTGGATTTCTGCGCCGTCAGTGCCTGCGCAAGTTCTATGAATGAACGCTGACGCAACGTTTCTTCTGCACTCGTATTCTGTCCTTTAGAGGATTCGTTTGTCATTTTGTATAACTCCTTTGTTTTATAAACATATTAATCACTACCAATTTCTTTTTTAAGCACTATTCTTTAATATACAGGAATTTTTTGTCCAACGCAAGCGTTATAATGCCGTCCGGGATACATTCTTGAAAAATCAGAGTGAAAAAAGATATTCCAGCGGTAATGTATGTATTTCCTCATATTCTGCCGGATCAGGAACCATCTCATTTCCTCTGCTTCTGCGTGGTATCTCAATTCTGAACGCTGGCTGTCTGCATATTTCTGCATAAAACTGTTCCGGAGAACCATACCCTCGTTTTCCTGTTGGTTCTACATCGTCCAGATGATATTTTGCTTTATCTGCATTCAGTCCTGCCTGTTTTTGCAAATGTCTTGCAAGGCGATAGCTTTTTTGATTTGCAGCAAATGACTGCGATTGTCTGAAATAAACAATTTGTCTCTCAGAGTAGCCAAAGGACAAAAGTCCTCTTCCTGTATTTTCCTGAAAAACTTTTATAAGTGCTTTTGTTTCATTTTCACTCGCCGGCTGACTGTGAATTTGTTTTCTTCTGTAGTACTGTGTCGGGAAATTTTTTCGCAGATTTATCCCTCTGCTGTTACAGATAAATTCTTTGCATGGAATCTCCTGCATCCTCAGCATCTGTCGATAAATCGGATTCCGGATCGCATAGAAATCTTTCTCATAAATTTCATATCCATCCGGATTCAAAAGTGGAATAAAACAGATTTTCCAGTCTTCCAGTAATGCCCGAAGATCGTACAGATTCTCCAATTTCCATCGGCATTCCCATGCTTTGACATATTCTTTCAGCATATGCATAAGATATACCGGCATACATTGATCCCGTCCACTTAAACCTGCAATACAGAAAATAGTCTCTGCACCTTTCCAATCTGCACCATTGGAATCATCCTGTCATCATGGCTTTTGCCAATTACCTGAAACTGCGCGATTTCTGTATACCGCCCTGCTATTTCCCACATTTCATAATAAATATTCTCATATGTACAGAATGTCTTGTCCGTATTGATCATCATCTTTCCCTCTGCATGTATAAATAAAAATCATTTTACGGGTTCCTGTACTATTATATGAAAAGAGACAGGCCAAAATGACCTGTCTCTCAAATCTTTTTGTATTTAACCAGAGTTAAATTACTGTTCTTCTTTTTTACGTTTGCGAACAACGATATATCCGCCTGCCAGTAAGGAGAGTGCTGCCAGTGCAGACATTGTTCCGATTGGTGATTCATCGGCTGTGGATACCGCTGATTTGGATTTGGAACCTGCATCTTTCTCAGATGCTGCAGCAGTTGCTGTCAGTTCTGCATCCGCATCATCACCGGAGCCGGTGTCATTCTCATAACCCGGAATTTCCGTTCCATTTTCTTTCGCTTCTTCAAGATATTCCTTCAGTTCTTCGTCTGTATAGCCTGCCGATGAGAACTCTGTAGATATAGATTCAGGAGAACCTTTCTTTACCCAATCAGTTCCATTAAATCTGTATTTCTGGAAGAACAAATACATCTTGTAGGTATTCGCATCTGGAATTCCCTTTAAAGACATAATTACTTCTTTGCTTGAGGATTCTTTCCTGATGAACTTGTACTCCAATAAAGGAATGCATATCTTTCATCCCCTACTACATATGGTGCTTCATCAGACATACCAGCTTCTGTTACAGTAAATTCGTATTTCTTGCTAGGGAAAAAATTTCAACGGATTTTCTAACCCAGTTACTTTATTATCGGTTACACTATAAGTTTTAGCTTTCCTAGTTGCTGTTGAAGATTTTGCCGGACGAT
>ENA-OQDF01000930-OQDF01000930.1-human-gut-metagenome-genome-assembly--contig:-NODE-930-length-12184-cov-1.673468_pt1 | contig 12184 bp, 17 predicted proteins | sample MGYA00242769_ERZ504597 | MGnify/ENA primary metagenome ERZ504597 (study PRJEB26092, sample SAMD00036305) | human gut metagenome | host: Homo sapiens | study: EMG produced TPA metagenomics assembly of...
AGGGTTTTTTCGACCTTTTAAATTTAAAAAATGCACAAAAAAAGATAAATAATAGACACAAAATTATGCATAATGTAATATGAACATATAATAAAAGAGTCATAGGAGGTAGTTATTATGAAAAAATACATTATGGCACTGGACGCAGGGACAACAAGTAACCGCTGTATCTTATTTAATGAACAAGGTGTGATCTGCAGTGTTGCACAGAAGGAATTTACACAGTATTTTCCTCATCCTGGATGGGTGGAGCATGATGCGGATGAGATCTGGTCTTCCATGCTTGGAGTAGCAGTAGAAGCAATGAACAAGTTAAATATTACACCAGATCAGGTTGCAGCCATCGGAATTACAAACCAGAGAGAGACAACGATCGTTTGGGATAAGAACACAGGTGAGCCTGTTTATCATGCGATCGTCTGGCAGTGCCGAAGAACATCTGAGTATTGTGATCAGCTGAAAGAAAAAGGTTTGGCAGAAAAATTCAGACAAAAGACAGGATTAATGATCGATGCTTATTTTAGTGGAACAAAAGTAAAATGGATTCTGGATAATATTCCAGAAGCACGTGAAAAAGCAGAGGCAGGAGATCTTTTATTTGGAACAGTAGAAACATGGCTGATCTGGAAACTTACAAAAGGAAAAGTTCATGTTACAGATTATTCTAATGCAGCAAGAACTATGTTGTTTAACATTAATACACTTGAATGGGATGATGAGATCCTGGAAGAACTAGGAATTCCAAAATCAATGCTTCCACAGGCAAGACCATCCAGTGAAATTTATGGAATGGCAGATGAAAGTTATTTGGAAAGAGATTCCTATTGGAGGAGCAGCAGGAGATCAGCAGGCTGCATTGTTTGGACAGACATGCTTTACAGCAGGTGAAGCAAAAAATACATATGGAACTGGAGCATTCCTGTTAATGAATACAGGAACAAAACCAGTATTTTCTGACAATGGACTGATCACAACAATTGCATGGGGATTAAACGGAGAAGTAAATTATGCATTAGAAGGCTCTATTTTTGTTGCAGGAGCGGCAATTCAGTGGCTGAGAGATGAGATGAGACTGGTAGATTCATCTCCAGATTCTGAATATATGGCTTCAAAAGTAAAAGATACAAACGGATGTTATGTAGTGCCTGCATTTACAGGACTTGGTGCACCACACTGGGATCAGTATGCACGAGGAATGATCGTTGGTATCACAAGAGGTGTCAATAAATATCATGTGATCCGTGCCACACTGGAATCTCTGGCATATCAGACATATGATGTATTAAAAGCAATGGAAGCAGACAGTGGAATTAAATTAAGTGCATTAAAAGTTGATGGTGGAGCAAGTGCAAATAACTTCTTAATGCAGTTCCAGTCAGATATTCTTGATACAGAAGTGCGTCGTCCAAGATGTGTTGAGACAACTGCAATGGGAGCAGCTTATCTTGCAGGACTTGCAGTTGGATACTGGAAAGATAAAAATGATGTTATCAATAACTGGAATATTGACCGTGAATTCATCCAGAAATGGGAAAAGAAGAAAGAGAAGAGAAATTAGCTGGATGGGAAAAGGCAGTAAAATATTCTTTCGGATGGGCTAAAAATTAATATATTATAAAAAATTAAGAGAAAAGAGGGAAAGACTATGTTACCTTATATTTCAGAATTTATTGGAACAATGCTTTTAATCTTATTAGGAGATGGAGTTGTAGCAAATGTAAATCTTGACAAATCAGGAATGAAAGGTTCCGGAGCAGTGCAGATTACATTTGCATGGGGACTTGCAGTTCTTGTACCGGCATTTATTTTTGGATCTTCATCTGGAGCTCATTTTAACCCGGCACTTACAATCGCACTTGCAGCAATTGGTAATTTCTCCTGGTCTATGGTACCAGGATATGTGATCGCTCAGATGGCAGGAGCATTTGTCGGAGCAGTCCTTGTTTATATTTTATTTGCAGGGCAGTTTGAGGCAACAAAAGATCAGGGAACTAAATTAGGAGTATTTTGTACAGGACCTTCTATTGCCAATACAGGATTGAATCTGTTAAGTGAGATCATTGGAACATTTGTGTTAGTTTTTGCAATCTTAGGAATCGGAAATGTGGAAAATGCAAGTTCTATGGGACTTAATTATTTCTTTGTATTTGCAATTATCGTTTCTATTGGTATGTCACTTGGAGGATTGACAGGATATGCGATCAATCCAGCCAGAGATTTAGGGCCAAGACTTGCACATGCAGTTCTTCCAATCCCAGGAAAAGGGGATTCTAACTTTGGATATGCATGGATCCCTGTTGTAGGACCGATCATTGGAGCACTGATCGCAGGTGGACTATTTGTGGTTATTCCATGGTAGTATTGGATAAACGAAAATAAAATAGAGATTGAAAAGATGGATGTTTTCTTAGAAGGAGGCATCCATCTTTTTACAAGAAATATATAGTATTGAATGGTTTTGTTAAGAAATCTATGAAAACACCTAGAAAAGAAATAGCACGTGCGGTAAGATATATGCAGAATTATAAACGTCAAAAGGAGACAATGATCATGGAATATAAAAAATTCAATAATCAATACGTAATAAGAATTGACAAAGGCGAGGAAATCTGTGCAAAATTAAAAGAAGTCGCCCAAAAAGAAAATATCAAACTTGCATATTTAACAGGTATCGGGGCAGCAGGTAAAGTAACTGCGGGTGTCTTTGATACAAAAGAAAAAGTATTCAAAGGCCATACGTGGGAAGGTGATCTTGAGATTGTTTCTATTGGTGGAAATATCAATACAATGAACGGAGAAACTTATACACATTTTCATATCAGTGTTGCCGATGAAAATGGAAATGTCTATGGAGGACACTTGACAGAAGCAGTGATCAGTGGTACTGGCGAACTTGTATTAACTGAGATCGATGGAATCGTTGACCGTAAGTTTGATGAAGAAATCGGGTTGAATTTATTTAAATTTTAAAATATAAAAACGGAGGACAAAGATAACATGGAAATGATGACAGGAAGAACATTATTTCGAAATTACAAAGAATATGATCAGAAGGAAGTAGAAATCTGCGGATGGGTAAAGAGTAACCGTGGATCAAAGAAATTTGGATTTCTGATCATTAACGATGGAACATTTTTTGAACCAATTCAGGTGGTATATGATCAGGAGATGGACAACTTTGATACGGTCAGCAAATTAAATGTTGGAACAGCCGTGATCGTTAATGGAACAGTGATCGTGACACCAGATGCGAAACAGCCATTTGAGATTCATGCAAACAGTGTGGAAGTTGAGGGAGACTGCCCATCTGATTATCCATTACAGAAAAAACGTCATACATTAGAATATTTAAGATCAATCTCTCATTTAAGACCAAGAACAAATACATTCCAGGCAGTATTCAGAGTTCGTTCCCAGATCGCATATGCAATCCATAAATTTTTCCAGGAACGTGACTTTGTATACGTGCATACACCATTGATCACAGGTCAGGACTGTGAAGGTGCGGGAGAGATGTTCCAGGTAACAACGATGGATCTTAACAAGATTGCAGAAGAAGGAAAAGTTGATTATGAACAGGATTTCTTCAAGAAACCAGTCAGCTTAACAGTCAGCGGGCAGCTTGCAGGAGAGACGTTTGCACAGGCATTCCGTAATATTTATACATTTGGACCAACTTTTAGGGCAGAAGATTCTAATACAACAAGACATGCAGCAGAATTCTGGATGATCGAGCCAGAGATCGCATTTGCAGATCTTGAGGATGATATGATCCTTGCAGAGCAGATGATTAAATATATCATCAACTATGTGATGGAACATGCACAGGAAGAATTACAGTTCTTTAATAAATTTGTAGATAAAGGATTATTAGAACGCTTAAATCATGTAGTATCTTCTGATTTTGGAAGAGTTACTTATACAGAGGCAGTCAAATTACTGGAAGAACACAATGATGAATTTGAATACAAAGTATCATGGGGAATCGATCTTCAGACAGAGCATGAACGTTATCTGACAGAGCAGATCTTCAAAAAACCAGTGTTTGTCACAGACTATCCAAAAGAAATCAAAGCATTCTATATGAAGATGAATGAAGATAACAAGACGGTTGCAGCGATGGATCTTTTAGTACCTGGTATTGGAGAGATCATCGGTGGAAGCCAGAGAGAAGATGATCTTGCGAAACTGGAAGCAAGAATCACAGAATTAGGTATGAAGCCAGAAGATTATGACTTCTATTTAGATCTTCGTAAATATGGTTCTACAAGACATGCTGGATTTGGACTTGGATTTGAGCGTATGGTAATGTATGCAACAGGAATTGCAAATATCAGAGATGTCATTCCATATCCAAGAACTGTAGGAAAGTGTCAATATTAAGGTAAATTTTGCATATACTATTACGAGAGCAATTTTTAGGAGGTAGTAGTATATGCATTCTATTTGGCAGGAACAGATGGATTTCCCGGTCTATCCGATTTTAAAACGAGATAAAAAAGCAGATATTTTATATGTAGGAGCAACACTCAGGCATGCGGTCGAGGCACATTTTCAAAAAGAAACTGGAAAAGCTGTGATGATCATTGAAGAAAAAAGTATTGCCAATATGCCGGAACTTGGCGGGATGGGGGTCTTGAAAGCAACGAATATGAATGAATTTAAAGATCTCTGTATTTTGAGAAATTATATTATAAATCATCATATTCCATGTGATCTGGATATTATTTCAGAGACAAGCATTCAGGTTCATCCAATTAAATTATTTTTGTTTATGACGAAAGATATTGAGGTATATGAACAGACAAAAATTACTGCAAGACAGGGAAAGCGTTTGGATGTTGAGAGTGCTTATATTGATGCAGGAGATGTGATCGAAGATAACAAGCCGAAAGATAAAAGATATATCCACGTATTTTCTGAGTCAGATTTTCCAGAGATTACAAAGCCGGATATTTTGGAGATTCGAAAGTATAAGAATTAATTATCTAGTTTTGTCTTATCAGAGAGAACTAGAAGGCAGCCAGCGGTATTGGGAAATATAGTTCAGATACATTATAAAATTAGTAATTCGTCAAACGAAAAGCAATATTTTGTGCTAAAATAGATTTCAAGAGAACATTTATTTATACAGGAGGATAAGAAACAATGAGTATGATTGATGTAATTCGCAAAGAAATGATGACAGCGATGAAGAATAAGGATAAAGAGAGAAAAGAAAGTCTGTCTATGTTATTAAGTGCATTAAAGAACGCACAGATCGATAAGAGAGAAGATTTAACAGAAGCAGAAGAAAACACAATCATTGCAAAAGAAATCAAACAGACAAAAGAGACAATGGATACTTGTCCTGCAGATCGTACAGATATCATTGATGAGTGCAAAGCAAGATTAGCAGTCTTAGAAGAGTTCGCACCAGAGCAGATGAGTGAAGAACAGATCGAAGCTGAGATCAATGCTGTATTAGCAGAACTTGGAATTGATGCGCCGACAATGAAAGATAAAGGAAAAGTTATGAAGAACCTGATGCCAAGAGTCAAAGGAAAAGCTGACGGTAAACTTGTAAACCAGCTGGTAGGAGCTAAACTTCATGAGAAAAATATTAATCGTCGTCGATATGCAGAATGATTTCATCGACGGAAGTCTTGGAACCAAAGAAGCACAGGAGATCGTAGCACCTGTTGCAGAAAAGATCCGTAACTTTGAAGGCGATATCTATGGAACGCTTGATACACACGAAGAAGACTACCTTTCCACACAGGAAGGAAAGAATCTCCCAGTTATGCATTGTATCTGTGGAGAAGATGGCTGGGCATTAAACAGTGAAGTGATGCAGGCGATCGCGGAGACAAAAGCAGAAGTTCATAACTTCTGTCGAAAGAATACTTTTGGTTCTATGGAACTGGCACAGATGTTAAAGGAAACTTATGAGAATCAGGAAATTGAGATCGAACTGATCGGGTTATGTACAGATATCTGTGTGATCTCCAACGCAATGTTGATCAAGGCAGCACTGCCAGAAGTGAAGATCAGTGTTGATCCTTCCTGCTGTGCAGGAGTGACACCAGAGAGTCATAGGAATGCTTTGGAAGCTATGAAGATGTGTCAGATTTTAATTTAGAAATCTATTAATAAAAGAGGCTTGACCTAAATATATTTGTGGTCAAGCCTCTCTTTTCTATTGTAAATCTAATAAATGAACTTTAAATCATTTTCTTTAAATCTTCTTCTGGTGTGCTAACTGGTGAGATCTGATAATTTTCTACGAGATAATTTAATACATTCGGCGAAATAAATGCAGGAAGGGTAGGCCCTAAATAAATATTTTTGATACCAAGATGTAGTAATGTAAGCAAAATACATACAGCTTTCTGTTCATACCAGGAAAGTACCATGGAAAGTGGCAGATCATTTACATCACAATCAAAAGCTTTGGAAAGAGCAATCGCAACTTGAATTGCACTATATGCATCATTACATTGTCCCATATCCATAATTCTAGGCAAGCCGCCGATTTCACCAAGATCAAGGTCATTAAATCGATATTTTCCACAAGCCAGAGTCAGAATGATAGAATCAGAAGGAGTTTGTTTTACAAATTCGGTGTAATAATTTCTGCCAGTTCTTGCACCATCACAACCACCGACAAGGAAGAAATGACTGATCTTTCCTGATTTTACAGCATCAATTACAGTATCAGCAACGCCAAGAACTGTGCCATGTCCAAATCCTGTCATAACGGATTGCCCACCATTGATCCCTGAACGTAGCTGATCTTCTTTATATCCGCCTAATTCCAAAGCTTTCTCAATGACTGGAGTAAAGTCTTTTTGCTCATCAATATGGACGATTTCTGGATAGGAAACGACTTCTGTTGTGAATACGCGATCTGCATAACTTGGTTTTACAGGCATCAGGCAATTGGTTGTAAATAAAAAAGCAGCAGGAACATCTGCAAATTCTTTCTGCTGATTTTGCCATGCAGTACCAAAGTTTCCTTTTAGGTGTGAATATTTTTTTAATTCAGGATAACCGTGCGCTGGTAACATTTCCCCATGAGTATAAATATTGATCCCTTTATCTTTGGTCTGTTCGAGCAAGAGTTCAAGATCTTTCAGATCATGACCAGATACAACAATAAAAGGACCTTTTTCAATTTTATAAGATACTTTTGTTGGAACTGGAGTTCCATAGTTTTCGGTATTTGCCTGATCTAAAAGAGCCATACATGATAGATTTACTTCACCGACTTCTAAGACAACTGGCAGAAGTTCAGACATTTCAAGATTTTCTCCCAGTATTTTTAATGCTTTATAAAAGAAACTATTTACTTTTTCATCGTGATATCCAAGAACTGCAGAATGATAAGCGTATGCAGCCATTCCACGGATTCCAAATAAGATCAATGATTTTAAAGAACGAATATCTTCATCAGCATTCCAGATGAAATTCATATTATAATCATCGATTTTTGCAAATTCAGATGTTTTTGCATGAACTTGTTGAATTAATGCTAATAGAGTTTTCTCATTGAAATTCACATTTGTAACAGTAGTAAAAAGTCCTTTAACAATCAATTCATTACAATCTTTGGTTCTGGAAGATTCAGGACAGACAGTAGCAAGATTGATCAATGCGCCTGTTAATTGATCTTGTAATTTTGCAATATCGGAATTTTTTCCACAAACACCAGAATTACCAGTACATCCAGTGCAGCCAGCAGTTTGTTCACATTGAAAACAAAACATTTTATTCTCCATTTTTGATTCTCCTTTATAGTTGTTATGGTTATTGCTGTTTGGTAATGTCTATTATAATTGCATTGGATAAAATTATGTTGTGAGGACAACGGTTAAAGAAAAAATTGATTACTTTTTGTTGACAACAAACAACTGTATATACTGTACATACACAGTAAAACAAAGAAAGGAGAGGATCAAGTGAAGATCATCATAAGCAATGCCAAGAATCAGCCAATCTATGAGCAGATTTACGAACAGATCAAGAATCTGATCATCACAGAAGAACTAGAAGCTGGGCAGATGCTTCCATCGATTCGAGGGCTTGCAAAGGATTTAAGGATCAGTGTGATCACAACAAAGAGGGCGTATGATGAGCTTGAGAAAGATGGATTTATTAATTCTGTCGCAGGAAAAGGCTGTTTTGTTGCAGAGAAGAATCTGGAGCTTATCAAGGAGGAGAATTTAAAGAAGATAGAACAATATTTGGAGGAAGCAGTGAAGCTTTCAGGAACATGTGGGTTGACGAGGGATGATCTGATTGAGATGATCAAGATCATTGGGAAGGATGAACTATGAAGAATGCATTAGAATTAAAGAATGTATCAAAGTCATTTATAGGATTTGAAATGAACGATATGACATTTTCACTGCCAGAAGGGTGTATTCTTGGTCTGGTAGGAAAGAACGGGGCAGGGAAAAGTACAATCATTCGTCTGATCATGGACATGATACATAAGGATGGTGGAACAATCCATGTATTAGGAAAAAACAATGAGGAGGATTTTACAGAGACAAAACAGGATATCGGAGTTGTCTTAGATGAACCATCATTCCAGAATACGTGACGGCAGATCAGATGAATCATATCATGAAAAATATTTATAGAAACTGGGATGAAAAACGATATTATGAATTGATCGATCAGTTGAACTTCCAAAGTGGAAAAAGCAGTTTAAGAATTACTCCAAAGGAATGAAGATGAAACTTGCGATCGCAGTGGCACTTTCTCATCATGCAAAACTGCTGATCTTAGATGAACCAACGAGCGGTTTAGATCCATTTATGAGAGATGAGATTTTAGATATTCTTTATGAATTTACAAGGCAGAAGACCAATCTGTTTTGATTTCTTCTCATATCGTAAGTGATCTGGAAAGACTATGTGATTATATTGCATACATTGATCAGGGAAGTTTAAAATTATACGAAGAAAAAGACCGCCTGATCGAACAGTACGGAATCTTAAAGTGTTCCAAAGAAGAATTACAAGAATTTGATCAGCAGGCAGTCAAAGGGGTAAGAGAAAATCCATATGGAGTCGAGGCATTGGTAGATCGATCAAAGATGCCAGAAAATTATGAGACAGATACAGTAACTTTAGAAGAAATTATAGTATTTCTTTCAAAAGGACAGGAAGAATAAGAGGAAGTGGTGGATATGAAAGGATTAATACGAAAGAATGGTATAGCTTGTGGAGTCAGTATCGGATACATATGCTGGCGATGCTTGGGTTAGGAATTTTACTTCCACTTCTAAAAGATACAGATTTTTTTCTTTGATGAATCATTTTGGATGTATTGTGCAGCATTAACAATTCTTTATATTTTAATGCAATCGATAAAATCTGAAGAAATATCAAAATGGAATATGTATAGAGCAACACTTCCAATCAATGGAAGGGAAGTCATTCTTTCAAAATATATATTTGGATTTGGAACAATGGTGATTGCGACAATATTATTTTTAGTGGGAATTCTTATTTGTCAGGAAATTATAGTTGGTAAGGTTAATATTTATTTAATTCGAAGAACAGTAAAAACGATATGGGTTGTAAGTACACAGCAGATGCAGTGGTTCTTCCAATCTTGTACTATAACAAAGAATATGATAAGGGAGAAAAAATTATATGGCCGGTGATCGTTATAATTATTATATATTCTTCATTTAAAATGAATCATCTATTGGTCAATCTACCTTTCCCTACGATTGTACTTTTTGTTTTGTTATTCATTGTTTGGTGTCTATCAGGTGTATTGAGTTGTAAATTTTATGAGAAACGGAAAAACTAATGAGGAGGATAGAAGAATATGAAAGGTTTGCTGTTAGAATACAAATACAGGATTTTGGAATCTGGAATTAAATATGTGATTTGGATACTTTTCATTCTTCAATTGATCATAGGATTTTTTGGATTTGGTGCTGGCGGGGCTGTTTTATCAGCGCTTCTGGTAATTCAGATCAATGATACAATGATCGATGATCAGGCCTGTGGCTGGAATCAGTACCGCAAAATCTTACCAGTCAGCGGAAGGAAACAAGTTGGAATGAGATATCTTCTTGGAATCACAGCGACAGCAATTATGACCATCATATTTTTGATTGGAAGAGCACTTGGAGTTTTCAATGTTGAGGTTTCTTTCTATGAAGTAAAACAAGCAATTCAATGGATCATTGCGGCAAGTTTTTTATGCATGTCAATTCAGATTCCAGTAAATCTGATGCTGCATTTAAAAAATATAAGAAACAGGCTCGTGGGATTACCATTGGTTTTAGTCTGCTATGTGTGTGGAAGACTGATCTTTTATGTAATACGCAAAATGCCGCAAATACCAGAAAGTCATGTATTTTTAAAGAATGCAGCGGCAATATCGATCGGAGTTGTTTTAATTTCTTATATTGCCTCAATTTTGATGTGGAAATACAGGAAGTAAAAGAAAGGACTGTCCGAACAACATCATTTATGCTAAAATAGAAATCGTCTGTAATACGGTAATATAGAATCTATAGAATCGTATTATGGATGATTTTTATTTTATGAAAATTTTAAATAGAACGAAGAAAGGAAAAATATATGAATACATACCATGTCACAAGAATCGAAGAACCAGACTTGGATGTGAAGGCCGTCCGGAAGGCCAGGAAGTCAAAGACAAAGTGTTTTTAAAAGAAGGAACAACCGGGGAAGAAACAATCGTATTTATGGAAGATAAATTACTATACGACAGAGATATTGATGAAGGAAGCATAGTTGTGGTCGATCAGGATGGCAGATTACAGAAAGCGGAGGATCAATAATGAAAGATCTGACAAAAGGTAAGATTTCAACATTGATCTTAGGGTTTGCAATTCCAGTATTCTTAGGAAACTTGTTGCAGCTTACATACAGCCTTGCAGATACAAGAATTGTTGGAAGTTTTCTTGGAGAACAGTCGTTGGCAGCCGTTGGTGCAACGACAACGATCAGTAACTTAATTGTTGGATTTTTATTAGGGCTTGCAAACGGATTTGCAATCATCACGGCACAGAAATTTGGGGCTGGAGATACAAAGAGAGTCAGAAAATCATTTGCGATAGCACTGATTCTTGGTGCGGTCATTTCCATTGTTTTGATCCTGATCGGAACGGTATTTATCAATCCAATTTTAGGAGTCTTAAATGTGCCAGCGAAATTGTTTACAGCAGCGAAACAGTATATTCTGATCATCATTGTCGGTCTGTGGGTCACAATGTTTTATGATATTTTAATGGCTGTGATGCGTGCAATTGGAGATACGATTACCCCATTATTGATCCTTGCGATCTCTGTTGGATTAAATATTGTATTAGACCTTTTATTTGTAGCAGTATGGAAAACCGGGACATGGGGAGCGGCAGCAGCGACAGTTCTTGCACAGTTTATTGCGTTAGTGATCTGTAGTTTTTATATGATTCATAAATATGAGTTATTACGTCTGAATAAAAATGATTTTAAGGATCTGGAATCGAATATGGTCACAGAAATGTTAGGTACAGGAATGTCCATGGGATTTATGAGTTCCCTGATCAATATCGGGTCATTTACCTTACAGACAGCGATCAATAAACTTGGACAGGAGATCATCGTGGCACATACAGCGGCAAGAAAGATCACAGAGATGTATATGATCATGTTCAGTGTATTTGGCCAGACAATGGCAACATTCTGCGGTCAGAATATGGGAGCCGGAAAGATTGACAGAATTAAGAAAGGAATGAAACTGGCGATCATTTATACTTGTATATGGTCCACCTTTGCAATGATCGCAAGTTATACGATCGGACCGCAGTTAGTTTATATGGTGACAGGAAGCCACAAAGATGCAGTCATTGTTAATGCAACAAACTACTTAAAGTTTGACACGATCTTTTACTATGTCACAGCGGTCATCTGTGTGGTAAGAAATGTGATGCAGGGAATCGGAGATCAGATCACACCGTTAGTCTCCAGTGGATTAGAGATGATTGGAAAAGTTGTGATCGCATTTACATTGGTCCCATTGATGGGATATACAGGTGTTATCGTGGCGGAACCGATCGTATGGTTTATCATGGTTATCCCATTGATCATACAGATTGTAAGAACACCGAAGTTAAAAGAGAATAAATAAAACCCAAAAGCGGAGAATCCAATAAAGGAATCTCCGC
>ENA-OQDF01000931-OQDF01000931.1-human-gut-metagenome-genome-assembly--contig:-NODE-931-length-12182-cov-1.628453_pt1 | contig 12182 bp, 17 predicted proteins | sample MGYA00242769_ERZ504597 | MGnify/ENA primary metagenome ERZ504597 (study PRJEB26092, sample SAMD00036305) | human gut metagenome | host: Homo sapiens | study: EMG produced TPA metagenomics assembly of...
ATCAGACGGAGCGTTATAGCTTGAGCAATGTGGGCAAGGCTTGGCTTCCCCAGCTCTCGGTAAGCGGTAAGGCAAGCTATCAGAGCGACGTGACGAAGTTGCCTTTGGATGGCGATAAGATCTCCTCGCTTCTTCCCGGCTTTGAGATCCCGAGCTTGAGCAAGGACCAGTATCAAGTCGTGGCGCAGGTGGACCAGACGATTTGGGACGGCGGTAGCACCCGTTCGGCCCGTGCCTTGACTCGTGCTGAGGCGATCGCAACCGGGAGCAATTGGAAGTGAGTTGTATGCGCTGAACGACCGGGTGAATCAAATCTACTTCGGTTGCCTGCTGCAAGACGAGTTGATACGTCAGAACGCTTTGCTTCAAAAAGAGTTGCAGGTCAATATCGAGCGTATCAAGGCGATGATGGACAATGGCGTGGCGAATCAATCGGATCTGGAAAGTATGGAAGTGGAACTGCTGAATGCCCGCCAAAATGAGATTGAGCTAAAAGCGTCTCGTACGGCATATCGGCAGATGTTGGCGACCTTTATCAATAAACCGCTGACGGATCAAGTCGTCTTGAGGACTCCGGAGTCACCCGAGCGTTCATTGTCCACGCAAATCAACCGTCCGGAATTACGGGCCTTGGATGCTAAGAGCGAATGGATCGAGACGCAAAACAAGCAGGTAACGGCGGGCTTGATGCCTCGTATCGGAGCTTTCGTACAAGGTGGTTACGGACGGCCGGGCTTGAACATGCTGGAGGATAGTTTCGAGCCTTATTATGTGGCCGGTGTCCGTCTTTCTTGGAATCTGGGGAAGTTGTACACGCTGAAGAACGACCGGAGGAAGATCGAGGTAAGCCGTCGCCAGATTGATGTGCAACGGGAGACCTTCTTATTCAATACCCGCCTGCAACTTTGCGGCAAAACACGGAGATAAAGAAAATGACGGACCTGATGCGTGCCGATGACGATATCATCCGTCTGAGAACAAGCATCAAGCAGGCAGCGGAGGTGAAGCTGGAGAATGGCGTGATTTCCGTCACGGACCTGATCCGGGAGATCAACGCCGAGGACATGGCCCGGCAAACCGCCGCGGCGCACCGTGTACAGCGCTTGATGACCATTTATAATTATATGTATACAACGAATTAAATAGAGTATGACAAATACAATTGATTTATGAGACATTTGATTTTTATCAGCTTATGCACCTTCTATGGACGGCTTGCGGTAATACAGACAATGATTTTGACGCTTCCGGTACCTTTGAGCAACCGAGATCTTGGTATCTTCGGAAGCCAACGGAAAGATCATGGAACTGAATATCGAGGAGGGCGATCGCTTGGATGCCGGCGCCATCGTGGGTTACGTGGATAGTACCCAGCTTTTTCTGCGGAAGATGCAACTCTCTGCCAGCCTTCGCTCAGTAGATATTCGCAAGCCGGATATCCGCAAGCAGATCGCCGTTCTGGAACAACAAATCGCCACGGCCAAGACCGAGCAGCAGCGACAAGAGAACTTGGTGCGCGCCAAAGCGGGTAACCAAAAGCAACTGGACGATATCGTGAATAACATCAAATATCTCCAGAAACAACTGGATGCCCAATACTCCTCTTTAAGCAAGACGACGGGAGGTGCCGACGCCGAGGCGGAAGGCCTGCAATACCAGATCATGCAATTGGATGATCAACTGATGAAAAGCCGTATCCTCAATCCCCAGACCGGTACGGTATTGGTGAAATACGCCGAGCCGGGAGAGGTGACGGCGGCAGGCAAACCGCTTTACAAGATCGCCGATACGGACTTGCTTTATCTCCGCGCCTATGTGACGGCGGATCAGTTATCCCACCTGAAACTAGGGCAATCTCTCAAGGTCTTCGCCGACTATGGGAATGATCGCCGGGAATACCCCGGTACGATCACGTGGATCTCCGATAAATCCGAGTTTACCCCGAAAGGTATCCAGACGAAGGACGAACGGGCTAATTTGGTATATGCCATCAAGATCGCCGTCCGCAACGATGGTTATCTGAAGATCGGGCAATATGGGGAGATTAAATATGAATAATGAGATTCATATAAATCATATCACCAAGCGTTATGGCGATGTCGAGGCCCTGCGGGATCTGTCGCTGGAGATCGGCTCTGGTGAGTTGTTCGGGTTAATCGGTCCGGATGGGGCGGGAAAGACCACCCTGTTCCGTATCCTGACCACGTTGTTGCTGGCCGATAGCGGTACCGCCTCTGTCTGCGGCTTGGACGTGGTGAAAGACTTGAAGGAGATCCGTCGGCGGGTAGGATATATGCCCGGCCGCTTCTCGCTCTACCAAGACCTGACAGTAGAGGAGAACTTGAACTTCTTCGCTACGGTCTTCAATACGACGATCGAGGAGAACTACGATCTGGTACGGGATATCTATAGTCAGATAGAGCCGTTCAAGCATCGGCGGGCGGGGAAGCTGTCCGGTGGTATGAAGCAGAAGCTGGCTTTGAGTTGCGCCTTGATCCATCGTCCGGATGTCTTGTTCTTGGATGAGCCTACGACGGGGGGCGATCCTGTCTCCCGCTCTGAGTTCTGGGATATGCTGGATCGTCTGAAACGGCAAGGCATTACGATACTTGTCTCTACGCCTTATATGGATGAGGCCTCCCGTTGCGACCGTATCGCTTTGGTGCGTTCTGGGGAATGCCTATCTATCGATACGCCGGTAGGCATCCGTACCTCATTCGATAGGCGGCTATATGCGGTGCGATGTGCGTCGATGTATAAGTTGTTGGGAGACTTGCGTGAGTTCCCGGATACAAACTCATGTTTCGCTTTGGAGATGCTCATCATCTTACGTTGAGGAGGGATGGGGAGGATGTCATGAGGCGATTACAGGAATATCTGAAAGGCAAAGGTTACGCAGATGTAAGCATCGAACGCCTTGAGCCAAGCGTTGAGGATTGTTTCATGGCCTTGTAGGAGAGGGGATGTGTCGCATTTCCCCAAGATTCGACCTTGCGTCGGGTGCGAAGTCGAATCTTGGAAAATACGGGGCTTGCGTCAGGCGCGAGGTCGAATCGCGGAAAAATGCGAGGGCTCGCGTCGGGTGCGAGGTCGAATCTCGGGAAAATGCGGGGCTCGCGTCGGGTGCGAAGGTCGAATCTCGGGGAAATGCGGGGCCTCGTGTTGGGCGCGAAGGTCGAATCTTGGAGAAATACGGCATTGTAATTATGAAATAAGGATAAATAATGAAAGCGATAGAAGTAAAACAACTGACCAAACGTTTCGGCACCTTCACCGCCGTCGATCATATCAGTTCGAGGTGGAGCCGGGCGAGATATTCGGCTTCCTCGGGGCAAACGGGGCAGGGAAGACCACCGCCATGCGTATGCTCTGCGGTCTATCCGTCCCGACATCCGGCGAGGCCCGGGTAGCCGGTTTCGATGTCTACCGGGAGAGCGAGTCCATCAAACGGAATATCGGATACATGAGCCAGAAATTCTCCCTATACGGCGATCTAAAGGTATGGGAGAATATCCGTCTCTTCGGCGGTATCTACGGCTTGTCTAAACGGCAGCTGTCCCAGAAAACGGATGAGTTGCTGGATATCCTCGGGCTGGAAAAGGAGCGGAATACCTTGGTCGATTCCCTGCCCTTGGGGTGGAAACAGAAGCTATCCTTCTCCGTGGCGATCATCCATGATCCCAAGATCGTTTTCTTGGATGAGCCTACCGGAGGCGTCGATCCCGTCACCCGCCGCCAGTTCTGGGAGTTGATCTATGAAGCGGCTGCCCGGGGGATCACGATCTTCGTCACCACCCATTATATGGATGAGGCGGAGTATTGTAACCGTGTCTCCATCATGGTAGACGGAAAGATCGAAGCGTTAGACAGTCCCTCCGCCTTGAAGCGGGATTTTAAGACAACGAATATGAACCAAGTCTTCCACGCCTTGGCTCGAAAAGCAACGAGAGGAGAATAAACGATGAAACAATTCATATCCTTTGTTAGAAAGGAGTTCTATCACATTTTCAGGGACGCACGCACGACAATGATCCTCTTGCTCATGCCCGTCATCCTGATCATCTTGTTCGGATATGCCATCACGACCGAGATCAAGCGTGTGCCGATCGCTATTTTCGACCAAAGCCGGGATGAGCTGACACTGAAGATGGCAGACCGCTTGAATGCCAGCGAGTATTTCGAGCTGTATACGACCGTCGATAGCTATGAGGATGCCGGGGCCTTGTTTCGGCAAGGAAAGGTACACGTCATAGTTGTCTTTCCCCCTCAATACGCTTCCACGGCCGATGCCCAAGTACAAGTCTTGGCGGACGCTACCGATCCGAACGAGGCCACGCAGCTAATCGCCTATTGCTCGGCGATCATTGCGGAACAGTTGAAAGGAGAGTCTGCGGTTGAGAGTAAAGCCGTGACCCCGGTTACCACTTTGCTCTACAACCCTCAAATGAAAGGCGCCTACAACTTCGTGCCCGGCGTAATGGGTTTGATCTTGATCCTTATATGCGCCATGATGACCTCGATCGGCATCGTGAAAGAGAAGGAGATGGGAACGATGGAAGTCCTGCTGGTCTCCCCGTTGAAACCCATCTACATCATTCTGGCCAAGGCGATCCCATACCTATTGCTGAGTATGGTGAATATCGCTACGATCTTGCTGCTATCCTATTTCCTGCTGGACGTTCCGATAAAAGGCAGCCTGCTGTTGCTGGTTTCCGTGTCCATCCTGTACGCAATCGTATCCCTCTGTCTGGGCCTGCTGATCTCCACGGTAGCCGATACCCAGCAGGCGGCTATGTTGATCAGCGGTATCGCTTGATGCTTCCGATCATGTTGTTGAGCGGCATGATGTTCCCGATAGAGAATATGCCGGATATCCTGCGATGGTTCTCCCATATCGTTCCGGCCAATGGTATATCATCGCCGTGAAGGACGTGATGATCAAGGGGCTTCCCGCCGTGTCGATCTTGAAGGAGATCGGGATACTGTCGTTCATGGCGGTCGTGCTGGTATTCTTGAGTGTGAAACGTTTTAAAATACGATTATAAGCTATGTTACGATATTTGTTAGAGAAAGAGTTCAAGCAGATCCGTCGGGACCGGTTCATGCCGAAGATTATCTTCATCATCCCGATCATGCAGTTGATCATCTTGCCTTTCGCCGCTAATTTCGAGATGCGAAATATTAACCTTAGCATCGTGGACAATGATCATTCCGTCACCTCCATGCAATTGGTAGATAAGGTACTATCCTCCGGATATTTCCGCCTGACAGACCGGTCGGATCGTTACGACGAGGCGCTGACCTCGGTGGAGAGCAATGAGTCCGATATCATTCTGGAAATTCCCTCTGATTTCGAGCGGGACTTGGGTAAGGAGGGCAGGGCGGACGTGATGATCGCCGCTAACGCCGTGAACGGGACCAAGGGCGGCTTGGGTAGCTCCTACCTCTCCTCGATTATACAGGATTTCAATAGGGAGAAAGGTTTCGCCTCTATGGGATCGGGAAGGGGAGTGGCTTCGATTCACCTGTTCAATCCCCACCTGAGTTACAAGATCTATATGGTTCCCGGCATCATGGTATTCTTGCTGACGATTATTGGGGGATCGATCTCCGCCTTGAATATCGTGAGCGAGAAGGAGAAAGGGACGATCGAGCAGATAAACGTCTCGCCCGTGCCCAAGTCCCTGTTCCTGCTGTCGAAGCTGATCCCTTTCTGGGTGATAGGCTTTGTCCTGCTGACGGTGGCGATCCTTATCGCTTGGCTGATCTACGGCTTGGTGCCGGAGGGGAGTTTCGGGGTGATCTATTTGTTCGCCGCCGTATATTTGATCGCTTTTACGGGATTTGGCTTGGCGATCTCCTCCTTCTCGTCCACGCAGCAACAAGCGATGCTTACGGCGTTTTTCTTCTTGATCATTTTCGCCTTGCTAAGCGGATTGTTCACGCCGATCAGCAGTATGCCGGAATGGGCGCAGAAGATCACGCTGGCGAACCCGGTGCGTTATTTCGTGGATGTGATGCGTATGGTCTATTTAAAGGGGAGCGGCTTTGCCGATTTACGGGGACATTTTGTGATTGTCTGTCTATTTGCTGTTTTTTTAATCTGTTAGCGGTAATTAGTTATCGTAAAAGGGGTAGTTCGGAAATAAATGTTTCTTTGTATCCCGTTTACGGATTATAAACTAATACAGCGAAAAAACATGTCATTTATCATTGTCGTACTTTGTTTGGCCTTGTTGATTGTCTTGATATCCTACTTTAAGGTGGATGCTTTCATCGCGTTTCTGATCTCCTCTATCTTGGCGGGCATCGCTTTGGGTATTCCGTTGGAGAAGCTGCCGGACTCGGTGAATAACGGTATCGGGAGTATCTTGGGTGGGTTGACGTTGATTATCGTATTAGGCGCTATGCTAGGCAAGTTGGTGGCCGAGAGCGGAGCGGCACAGAAGATCGCTTCCGTGATGGTGTCGCTTTTTGGTACTAAGCATATACAATGGGGGCTGATGGTGACAGGCTTTGTCGTGGGTATTCCGTTATTTTATGGGATCGGATTTGTGTTGTTGGTGCCATTGATCTTCTCGATCGTGTATAAATACAAGCTTCCGGCGGTCTATATCGGGTTGCCGATGTTGGCGGCGTTGTCCGTGACGCATGGATTCCTGCCCCCGCATCCGTCTCCGGTAGCCTTGGTGGTACAGTTCAACGCAAATATCGGCCTTACGCTGATCTATGGCTTGTTCTTGGCGATTCCAGCTATCATTATCGCCGGGCCGGTGTTCGGCAGTCGGTTGAAACATATAAAATCCGGTCCGGTCACGTTGTTCGAGCAGAAAGAGGATAGCGGGAGATATAGCATGCCGGGCAAGGCGAATAGTTTTATCAGCGCTACGTTGCCTGTCTTTTTACTGATTATCGTGACGGTTATTCCTTATTGCTTTAAGGATATGGGCGAGATGGCGAGCGGGATAGTCTCTTTTATTGGTGCTCCTTCCATTGTAATGCTGATCGCCTTGTTGTTCGCTACATATACGCTGGGCATCCGGCAGGGACGTAGTATCAAGTCGGTTATGGCAGTCTATGGGGAGGCCGTGAAAGATATCTCTATGATCCTTTTGATCATCGCGGGTTCCGGTATCTTCAAGCAGATCATGGAGGATAGCGGGGTAAGCAATGAGCTGGCGACAAGCCTAGAGCAATTGCCCATTCATCCGTTGATCTTGGGTTGGTTGATCTCTGCCGTGATCCGTTTGTGCGTGGGATCGGCTACGGTGGCGGCGTTGACGGCGGCGGCGTGGTGATGCCTTTAGTTACGCAAACGGGTGCGAACCCGAACTTGATGGTTTTATCTTTAGGAGCGGGTAGCTTGATGTTCTCGCATGTCAACGATTCCGGTTTCTGGATGTTCAAGGAATATTTTAACCTAAGCATAAAGGATACGATCTGCTCATGGTCTATCATGGAGACGATCGTGTCGGTCGTAGGATTGATCGGGGTAATGATCTTAAATATGATTGTATAATAAAAGAATGATTGAGCAATGAGAAAGAGATGGCTGCTTAGTATCGTTATTATGCTTTTCCCTTTCGTCGCCTCGTTTGCGGCGGACCCGGAGGAAGGTACTTATCCAACGGTCGGGAGGCTTTTTCATATAGCACGAAGCGTGAATAAGAACTTGGTTTGTTACGATGTGAATCTGAGGGATGGTAAGCTGGATACACATGATCCCTTGAACGTTTATTGGGTCAATCGGGAAAAGCATCCGGGGGAAACCAATGGCTTGAGCTATATCCAACGGAAAATGGCTTATGGGTATAAACTGATCTCGGCGAGTGATAATGCTTGTGTATGCTCATTGACCGCTTATCCCTCCCGCCAGTTGACGATTACCAAACGTGATTCCCGCTATGTATGCTACATAACGATCAACAACCAACAGGCGATTCTCCAATCCCTCTACGTTAAAGCCAGCTCCAAGAATCCTTTAAGCGTCGAGTATGTAGAGCTACAAGGAATCTCTGTCGCCACGAATCAACCGGTAACGGAAAGAGTCAGGAAATAGATCAATATATTTTTTTACTAACATATAAATGAAAGAAATTATGAGCATGATTAACGCAGATGAGAATTTTGAGAAATTAGGGTTGACCTTACCTCCCGCACCGGCTCGGCCGGAGTTTACAAGCCTTGTGTGATAGATGGCAAATACCTGTATCTTTCCGGTCACGGGCCTGTGCGGAATGATAAGTCCTTGATCATCGGACGTATCGGCAAGGACTTGACGATGGATGAAGGCAAACTCGCCGCCCAGCAAGTAGGACTTACCATGTTGGCGACCATCCAGGCGAACCTTGGTAGCTTCAACAAGATAAAGAGAGTGATCAAGGTATTGGGTATGGTAAATTGTACGCCCGATTTCGGAAAGCATCCTTATGTGATCAATGGCTGTAGCGAGTTGTTCGCCGCCGTATGGGGCCGGATAACGGTGTAGGTACCCGTAGCGCCGTAGGATTCGGTTCTCTTCCCGATAATATTCCTGTAGAGATAGAGGCTTTGTTCGAATTATACGAATAAGCCATGGACGATTGGTACGTCATAAGTAATGTAGACCGATAGACTCGCCAGCCTTGGCGTTCTATCCGGATCGTATTTCCGGCAATATCGAGTTGGCCAAGAGGATCATAGGCGATACGAACCGGCTTCGTCCGCACGTGAAGACGAATAAGGCGGCTGAGGTATCCCGCATGCTGCTGGATGCCGGAATCCGGAAGTTCAAGTGCGCTACGATTGCCGAGGCCGAGATGCTGGGGCATATGAATGCCCCAGATGTATTATTAGCCTATCAGCCGGTAGGTCCGAAGATTTCCCGCTTATTAGATTTGATAAAGGCATATCCCGCCACCCATTACTCCTGCTTGGTAGATCAAGCGGAGAATGCCCGTGCGATCTCGGCTCTTTGCGAGGCCGGGAATATCACCTTGGATGTCTTTATCGATCTGAACGTGGGAATGAATCGTACCGGAGTCCTCCCGGAGAGAGCGGAGGCGCTGGTGGATGCCATTCTGCCGCTGAAGTCTCTGCAGATTATCGGGTTGCATGGCTACGACGGACATATACATGACGCGGAGCTATCGGTACGTTGCCAAGCGCGGATGCAGCGTACGCCTTGACCGAACGTGTGTTCCGGGAGATATCCCGCAAGTTTGCCTATCCATTGGTAAAGGTGATGGGAGGTACTCCTACATTCCCGATGTACGCGAAGCGGAAGGATTGCGAATGCAGTCCCGGCACGTTTGTGTTCTGGGATTGGGGGTATGGAAACGCTTATCCGGATATGCCGTTCAAGGTAGCTGCCTTATTGATAACTCGGGTCATTTCCGTGCTGGATGAGCATCATGTTTGCGTAGATCTTGGTTACAAGGCGGTAGCCTCGGAAAGTCCTTTGCCCCGTGTGTTTTTCTTGAACCATCCGGAGGCGAAACCTATCTCCCAGAGCGAGGAGCATCTGGTCTTGGAAGTCCCGGACAGTCGGCCTCTATCCATTAGGTTCCGTATTCTATGGCATTCCCGTTCATATTTGTCCTACGGTCGCTTTATACGACAAGGCTTATGTGATCCGGATCGTGAGGCGATCGGCGAATGGCCTATCATTGCCCGTTCACGTCGCATCACCTATTAACGGTAATCAAATTTTCAATTATCAATTATCAACTCTCAATTAATAAAATGAATAAGCCATTTATTATCGACGCTCATCTCGACCTTAGCATGAACGCTTTGGAGTGGAACCGGGATTTGCGTCAACCCCTAAAGGAAATAAACCGGAGAGAAATCGGTATGACCGATAAGCCCGACCGTGGAAACGCCACTATATCGTTTGAGGAACTGCGTAGAAAGGAACGTCGTTGGTAGTCGCCACCCAGATCGGTCGCTATGTAGGGCCGGATAATCCACTTCCCGGTTGGCATTCCCCGGAACAAGCTTGGGCGCAGACCCAAGGCCAACTTGCTTGGTATAAGGCGATGGAAGAGGAGGGCCAGATGGTCATGATCCGGGATAAGAAGGCCTTGGATACGCATCTGGCTCTTTGGAAAGACGGTGAACCCGCCGACAAGAAGCCGATCGGTTATGTATTAAGTATCGAGGGAGCCGACTCGTTCATCACGGTGAATCATGTGGAAAGGGCGTATGCTTATGGCTTGAGGGCGGTTGGCCCGGCACATTACGGCCCCGGAAGATATGCCAACGGTACGGATTCTACCGGTCATCTGAATGCCATGGGGAAAGAGTTGTTGCGTACCATGGATCGCTTGGGTATGATTCTTGACGTGACCCATTTATGTGATGAGGCTTTCTGGGATGCATTGGATTTGTATAAGGGACCGATTTGGGCGAGCCATAACAACTGTCGGGCCTTCGTAGATCACAACCGCCAGTTTAGCGACGAGATGATCAAGGCGTTGATAGAGCGTGGCGCCGTGATCGGTATCGCCCTAGACGCTTGGATGATGGTACCGAACTGGGTGCGAGGCGAGTCTACTCCAAGAGGCATGAACTGTGGTATGGAGATTATGGCGAACAATATCGATCATGTCTGCCAATTGGCCGGAAACGCGAACCATGTGGCTATCGGCAGTGATCTGGATGGTGCTTTCGGTACGGAGCAATGCCCGTATGACCTAGTAACGATCGCCGATCTCCAAAAGATATTCCCGATCCTTCAATACCGTGGCTTTACGGACGATGCTATCAACCGTATCGCCTCTGGTAACTGGATTGAGTTCTTACGGAAGCATTTGCCGGAATAAGCTACCGCAACCCGGGTTGCAGTGATACCGCGATGTGGATGCAGTGTTACTGCAACCCGGATTGTAGCGTCACTGCATCCGCATCGCGGTAAAAAGACAAACAAAGTGAGTCTATTTTATATCTGCAATACCAAGACGAACCGGCATCCCTTCTTATATTCCTTATCGATAGATAGGGTTCCGTTTAATTTACTAGCCATCAGTGCGCAGATGGGTAATCCCAAACCATCGCCTTGTGCTAGATCCTTCGCCTCATTGAATGGCTTGAATAAGTTCTCTTTTAGATCATCTGGTATGCCTGTACCATTATCGGTAATGATAAATTGGCAAACATGAGCGCCTTTCCGTTTAAATTCCAGACGAATGTTACCGCTGGAAGTATATAATGCGGCATTCTTTAACAAATGCAATAAGACTTGTTCCAGATGCTCGGCGTTCGTCTTAATCTCCAATTGGGGCACGTCTGTTACGAGGTTGACCTCCGGCTGAATATCCCCTTTAACCTTCTCCACGATTTTCTTACTGAAGTTTCCTACATTAAAAGAACTAACCTCATACGGTTCCATCAACGTATTCTCCAAGGAGGAAAGCTCTTGGATATGAACCGTAAACTGTTTCAAAGCCTCTACCCGTGTCCATACATCCTCGGCCTGCTTCGGAGCTACCGCCTGTAATTCCTTGGCGGATGCGCTAAGCTTGTTCAAGGTAGGCTCCATCTGAACCGATATGTTTTGGATGAATTGGGCTTGTTGTTCGCTATGCTCGTTTGTCGTCTGGATGATTTTCTTTAATTTTCTTGTTCAGCACGATGAAGCGCAGCAAAAGGAATCCTAAGAAAAGTAAGGCGGCTATAAGGATTACCACGAATGTAATAAGTCCAACAATCATATATTGCTTAACAGACAATTTATCGTCTTTCTCCTGTATTGTCTGTAGGCTCTGATCGTATTTTTGTTGTAATGCCCCTAGCTTATCCCAACAAGGTGATTACAAACAGGCAATCGATGCCGGTACGCAGGCGGCTTATCTATATTATTGCGAGAATTATTACCAAGAGGCATTCGATCTTTGCCGCCAGATGAACCAATTCATCTTAACCGAGGAACTGAAGTTGCAAAATCGCTCTATGAGCAACGCTTCCAAGTAACGAAAGAGCGGTTGGAAATGTATATTAAGCTAAAGAACGCCGCCCAAGCGCAAGTTCAACTCAATACATTAGATAATCTGGCCAGCCAAGCGGGTGATGAGAAGTTATCGAACAATTTATTATATACCCAAGCGGGTTATTATTATACGTTCGGGCAAAAACGAGCAGGGGGACGCTGCTTTCCAGAAACTGATCAACCAGTATAAGGAGAAAAAAGAATACGACAAAGG
>ENA-OQDF01000932-OQDF01000932.1-human-gut-metagenome-genome-assembly--contig:-NODE-932-length-12175-cov-2.640106_pt1 | contig 12175 bp, 13 predicted proteins | sample MGYA00242769_ERZ504597 | MGnify/ENA primary metagenome ERZ504597 (study PRJEB26092, sample SAMD00036305) | human gut metagenome | host: Homo sapiens | study: EMG produced TPA metagenomics assembly of...
GTTCAGCAGCCCATGTCAGGTTCTCGTCCTGTTTTGTGAATTTGGAAGCAGGTGCTTTACATACTGGACAGACTTCCGGAGCCTCGTCACCTTCATGAACGTATCCACATACACTACATACCCATTTTGCCATAATCTTAATCTCCTTTACATAATTGAAAATTGTTTTATTTAATAATAGTAATCGTTATTGTTTCTTGCTGTGACTATACTGTACCATAATGGTCCAGCTTTGTCAACAGAGAAATTATATTTTTTTGAAGAGTTTTTATATATTATTTGCTATAATAGGATACCAATGGACAACTTCGTTTAATATCATAAGAAAATCTTAATATTTTACCTCATGGATATTAATTCTTAACAGGTATAGTAAAAGCATGAAAAACAGGAGGCAGGGGAAATGGCAGAGATACTGGTATGCGATGACGACAAGGAAATCGTAGAGGCAATAGAGATTTATCTGACGCAGGAGGGACATCATATCCTGAAAGCATATGACGGTGAACAGGCAATAAGAGTTTTGCAGAATCATCCGGTGGATCTTCTGATCATTGATGTGATGATGCCGAAGCTGGATGGAATACGGGCAACATTGAAGATCCGTGAAAAAACGCTCTTCCTATTATAATTTTATCTGCAAAATCAGAAGATGCGGACAAATTCTTGGGTTGAATGTCGGGGCAGATGATTATGTGACAAAGCCTTTTAATCCGTTGGAACTGGTGGCTAGGGTGAAATCTCAGCTTCGCAGATATACACAGCTGGGGGCAATGACCGAGAAAAAAGAGAATATTTACGAAACGGGCGGACTTATGATCGATGATGACCGTAAAGAAGTTACTGTTGATGGAGAAAGTGTGAAGCTGACTCCGATTGAATATCGTATTCTCCTTTTTCTTGTGCAAAATCAGGGCAGAGTTTTTTCTATTAATCAGATTTATGAGAACATTTGGAATGAAGAAGCAATCGCAGCAGATAACACGGTAGCTGTTCATATTCGCCATATCAGAGAAAAGATTGAGATCAATCCCAAAGAGCCACGCTACCTCAAAGTAGTATGGGGACTTGGGTATAAAGTGGAAAAAATCTGAATTTCTGCTATGGAAAGTGGATAATCCCGGCACTTCCGGAAGGGCATTTATACAGAAAGGAAATGGGGTAAAATGAAAAAAGATGGTATAAAAAAGTGGACTGAAAGGCCTGATGGTTTGTCTGACGATAGTTGCTCTGGTCGTAGGCTGTGTCTGCGGTGGCGCATCGATATTGCTTATGAGCAAGGGCATTCGTCCGCTGGACAGCCGTAAATATGTAGACTCTGAGAGATTTACGGAAAACATGTACGAAACATCGCATACGATCCTGGAAGCACTTGGCGAAACGGAGATTTTAAATGAAAGCAGTAAGGAAGATCTGGTCGATCTTACAGAGCTGAAAGAAGGTAAAAGTCTCTCAAATAAAAATACATCCGGGCTTGCATATAAAGCCGGTGACCTGACAGAGTGGTCAAAGGGTTCCTGGGACAGAAGTGTGAATGTCCTGATCTGCAGAAGACCGGACAGCAGTGATTATTATATGTACTATAATGATTTTGCGGATAAGATCATCAGTGGAGAGCTGAAGTTTGTCTGGGGAAGTGATGAAGAAAAGCTAAGCCAGGAATATACAAAGGATATATTATCGATGCTTTCCGGAGAAGAATATGCTTACTATGATGATGGATATAACTATTCCGGAATTCGTATGGATGATGTAGAGTATGTAGAAGATGCAGATGGAAATGTTGTTTATACAAATATCTGGAATTATGAACCAAGTGGAAACAATGATGCGGCACTGAAAGAGGAATACAAACCAGACGGGGCAGACAGTATCCTTGATATTGTGAATAACAATAAAGAATGGAACGGAAATCTTCAAAAAGCATATCAGTATTTGTATGCAGCACTGGTAAAATACAATAATGCTGTGGATTCTAAAGATGTATTGGATGCGTATGCGCAGGGAAATACAAATTATAAGTATCTTTATGTAGATACAAAAACAAAAAAGTATATAGCAATATAAAGTCAGTGACTTTCTCCAACTATAAGAAGATAATGACCGATATTGTGGACAGCAATGAGGCGTTCATGGTTATTGAACCGAAACAGCAGGACTGCATGGTGGGAATGGAAAACACTTTAGATCAAACGCTGGCATATTGGCAGCAAATGATCGAAAATTCTGGCCCGGCAGGAGAAAATTATATTTACTGTATTTCAGCGGATTCTGCGTTTCCTGTACTGGACTATGTTGCACAGGAGAAAACATATTACGATAAATTTGAACCATGGATCATGCCACTGCTCATTTTGACTGGTGTGGGATTTATTCTGGCACTTATCGGTCTGGTAATCCTGACGATCGCAGCAGGAAAGACAAATAAAGATCAGGAAGTGCATCTGAATTTCTTTGACCGGTGGTATACAGAAATCGCGGCATTGCTAGTATTTGGAATCTGGATCTATGGAGTTGCGATCATGATGCAGATGATGGATTCGGGAGATATGCGAATGGCAGGTTATCTGGTCGGAATGGGAATCTTGGGCATCTGGAGCGGCGCATGGTTCCTCATGGGATGGCTCAGTCTGGTACGTCGTATTAAGGCGAGATCAATCTGGCGGGACAGCGTACTCAGACATGTCCTGCTTTTTATCAGAAAGATTTTTTCGAAATTTGCGGATATGATTGTTTTTCTGAGTAATAATACGGTCAGCAGAATAAAGACGATCGTGGCATTTGGTGTATTTGTATTTTTGCTATTTATGGCGACAGGATTATTTGTTGGCGCAGATATTCCATTTTTCCTTCTGGTGTTTGTAGTGACCTGCTGGGTAGCTCTTTATTATCTGCTCAAAAAAGCCTGGGGAAGAGAACAGATTCTTGATGGTCTGAAAAAAATCACCGACGGAGATCTTCAATATAAGATTCCGACAGAGAAACTTTTCGGTGAACAGAAGAAGATAGCGGATTATATCAACCATATCGGAGAAGGACTGGATGCAGCAGTGGAAAACAGTCTGAAAAACGAACGAATGAAAACAGAGCTGATCACAAATGTTTCTCATGATATTAAGACTCCGCTGACTTCGATCATAAATTACATTGATCTTCTCAAACGAGAAAATCCTGAAGATCCTAAAATCAGAGGATATCTGGATGTTTTAGAGAATAAAGCACAGCGCCTCAAAGTACTGACAGAAGATGTCGTAGAAGCTTCTAAGGCAAGTACCGGAAATATCTCCCTGGAAATGACAGAACTCAATTTTGTTGAACTTGTAAACCAGGTGATTGGAGAATTTGAAGAAAAATTTGAAGAAAGAAACCTGAAGATGGTGGTCCATTTCGATGAAGAAGAAGCAATCATCTGTGCAGACGGACGCAGACTCTGGCGAGTACTGGAGAATGTTTTTGGAAACGTATCGAAATATGCAATGGAAAATACGAGAGTCTATGTGGATGTAAAAGTTGATCGACCGAATGTGCAGCTTTCCCTCAAAAACATTTCCGCACAGCCACTGAATATCTCGGCAGATGAACTGACGGAGCGGTTTATCCGCGGTGATGTTTCACGAAATACCGAAGGAAGCGGCTTGGGACTGTCGATCGCGAAGGATCTGGTACAGCTCCAGGTGGAGAGTTCAGATTGTATCTCGATGGGGATCTGTTTAAGGTGACGATTGAATTTAAGATGAAATAATAATAAAAGACCTTGTTCTGAATGATGTCAGAAGGAGGTCTTTTGTCGATTTTCAGATCAGCATATACTCCACATTATGTGTTTTGAGGCAGTCGGAGATCAGGTTCAGGGTTTTGCGCTGAGGATCTTTCTGGAGTTCAATTTCTTTGGACTTTTCGGACAGATGTCGGGTATTTAACATTGTTTTATACCTGTATCCGGTCTGCTACTTCATTTCCAACTGCCAGCCGGCGGTTATTGCTTCCGATGATCAGCCAGTCGCGGCATTTCTGAATAACCTGGATGGTGCTGCCTTCTTTGATGTCCATGTTTCTCATAGTTTCAAGGATTTCCGGAACACCGAACATCCATTTAATGGTACAGGTATCGCCTGTGTTTGTCTGTGATAAAGCTTGCATAAAAATCCCTCCTTTTGGGAAAAATAGAAATAGCTAGTGTCAGATAATTTAAGGACTGTTTCTTGAATTTATAATACAACTCAGAATATATGTTCGTCAATTGGAACATCAGGTAGTCAATTCTCATGTTAGATAGAGGATGCTGACAGGAGGTAGTGTGTGCTAAATATGTAGGATTATGCATATTTATGGCATCGAAATTCACAGTTTACAAATATAGGCAAATATGCTACTATTTCTAAAGAAGCGGAAACATGAATTTCCGCAGAATATAAGCAAACTCAACGAACAAGAGAGTACATTTGTTGGCCACATTACAGAGAATTCCCCGATGGAAGAATTGCTATTCTATGAGTAGAAGAGTAGTGCAGAATGAAAAAGAATCATTCGATTCCTGTGGCTGAGAGGGAAGTGCAGGTGCAGATGGAAGATGGCTTGGGAGAGGTGCAGTCGAGATGAGCATCGATGTCAATGAGGCAATCATGTGATATGTTGGAAATGATAGTTCGGCAATTATTCAGACTGCAACAGGACCGCCTGTTATAGCGGAAGGGTATCATGACAGCGACAGATCATCATAGAAATGATTGGAATGTCAGACTGGAATCGCACCCGATGAGGTTTCTGACCGCGAGGCAGGAACGAACAGAAGTGGTAACACGGGCAGGACTCGTCTTCTCTATATAGAATAGAGAGGGCGTTTTTTATACCCAAGGACTGCGGAAGCAGCGTGCTGCGTAGCAATCCGTTGAGTATTATTAAATTTCATATTCAGGAGGAGATAAAATGGACAAGCAGAAGTATTATATTACAACCGCGATTGCCTATACATCCGGTAAACCGCATATCGGCAATACCTATGAGGTCGTATTGGCAGATGCGATCGCACGTTACAAGAGACAGGAAGGATACGATGTATTTTCCAGACAGGAACTGACGAGCATGGTCAGAAGATCGAGCTCAAAGCAGAAGAAGCAGGAATCACACCAAAGGAATTCGTAGATAACGTATCCGGTGAGATCAAGAGAATCTGGGATCTGATGAATACATCTTATGACAAATTCATCCGTACCACAGACGCTGACCACGAGAAACAGGTTCAGAAGATCTTTAAGAAAATGTACGCAAAAGGAGATATCTATAAGGGACATTACGAAGGAATGTACTGTACACCTTGTGAATCTTTCTTTACAGAGTCACAGCTTGTAGACGGCAAATGTCCGGACTGCGGACGTCCATGTGTTCCGGCAAAAGAAGAAGCATACTTCTTCAAAATGAGCAAATATGCAGACCGCCTGATCGATTACATTAATACACATCCGGATTTCATCCAGCCGGAATCACGTAAAAACGAGATGATGAACAACTTCCTTCTTCCGGGACTTCAGGATCTCTGCGTATCCAGAACTTCCTTCAAATGGGGTATTCCGGTAGATTTCGATCCGAAACACGTTGTTTATGTATGGCTGGATGCTCTGACAAACTATATCACAGGAATCGGATATGACTGCGACGGCGAAAGCTCCGAACAGTTCAACAAACTGTGGCCGGCAGACCTTCATCTGATCGGTAAAGATATCATCCGTTTCCATACTATTTACTGGCCGATTTTCCTGATGTCACTGGATCTGCCGCTTCCAAAACAGGTATTCGGACATCCGTGGCTGCTTCAGGGCGATGGCAAGATGAGTAAATCCAAAGGAAATGTTATTTATGCAGATGAACTTGTAGATTTCTTTGGTGTAGATGCTGTCCGTTATTTCGTACTTCATGAAATGCCGTTCGAAAATGATGGTGTCATCACATGGGAACTGATGGTAGAGAGACTGAATTCCGAGCTTGCAAATACTCTCGGAAACCTTGTAAACCGTACTATTTCCATGTCCAACAAATACTTTGGAGGTCTTGTAGAAAACAAAGGTGTCGTTGAACCGGTTGATGAAGACCTCAAAGCATTTGCACTGGCTGTTCCGGGCAAAGTTGCTGAGAAGATGGACAAACTGCGTGTTGCAGATGCAATGACAGAAGTATTTACGCTGTTTAAACGTCTGAACAAATATATCGACGAGACAATGCCGTGGGCACTTGCAAAAGACGAAGCAAAGAAAGATCGTCTTGCAACTGTTCTTTATAATCTGGTTGAGGGAATCACAATGGGAGCAACTCTTCTGGAATCATTCATGCCAGAGACAACAGAACGCATCCTTGCTCAGTTAAATGCGCAGAAACGTACACTTGAAGACCTCAAGACTTTTGGCCTGTATCCGTCAGGAAACAAAGTAACCGAAAAACCGGAGATTCTGTTTGCACGTCTTGACCTTAAAGAAGTACTTGCAAAAGTAGAAGAACTTCATCCGAAGAAAGAGGAACCGGTTGAGGAGAAAAAAGAAGAAAACGTGATCGACATTGAAGCAAAACCGGAGATCACATTTGATGATTTTGGTAAACTTCAGTTCCAGGTTGGCGAGATCATTGCCTGTGAGGAAGTCAAAAAATCCCGCAAACTTCTCTGTTCTCAGGTGAAGATCGGAAGCAGGTACGCCAGATCGTATCCGGAATCAAAGCTCATTACAGCGCGGAAGAATGGTAGGAAAGAAGTTATGGTCGTTACAAACCTGAAACCGGCCAAACTTGCAGGAATTCTCAGTGAGGGAATGATTCTCTGTGCAGAAGATGCAGATGGAAAGCTGTCTCTGATGGTACCGGAAAAAGAAATGCCGGCAGGCGCAGAAATCTGCTAAATATAAGATAGCATTTGAATAGTTAGTGTAAATAAAATTATAGTAACTGAAGTCTGATCCCCTGTGTATCGTGAAAGCGAACACGGGGGATTTGTTTTGTATTATACTTGCGAAGCAATATGGTTTATGGGTATACTGTAGATAATTAATATTGCAGATAACAGTCAGACGTAAGATCAGACATGCGACCAAAATAATCTGCGTAAGATTTCAGGGAGGAAAAAGCCATGGAAAATGGACTTACACATTTTGATAAAGAAGGAAATGCAGTGATGGTGGATGTTTCCGGAAAGAATGTTACTTATCGGACTGCACTGGCAACCGGATATATTGCGGTAGGTCCGGAAATCATGGCATGCGTTACGAAGGGAAATGTCAAAAAAGGCGATGTCCTTGGCGTGGCGAGGGTGGCTGGAATCATGGGCGTGAAAAAAACATCTGAACTGATTCCCATGTGTCATCCGCTTCCGATTCAGAAATGTGCGATCGATTATGAACTGGATCAGGAAAAGAACCGGATCCATGTTTTCTGTACAGTAAAGACAGAAGGTAAAACAGGTGTGGAGATGGAAGCACTGACTGGTGTGCAGGTGACGCTTCTGACAATTTATGATATGTGCAAAGCAATTGACAAGCATATGGTGATGTCAGAAATCCATCTGATAGAAAAAACAGGAGGCAAAAGCGGAGATTTTCGTTTTGAAGAAAAAATGATTGATCGTTGTGGAAGAAAGATAGATTATCTGAGAATTTCTGTGACAGACCGCTGTAATCTTCGCTGTATCTACTGCATGCCTGAAGATGGTATCCGATTAACTGAACGTGAAAAAATATTGCAGGAGCCGGAAATCCTTCGCATATGCAGAGTAATGTCAGAACTTGGAATCACGAAGATTAAAATCACCGGCGGAGAGCCGCTGGTACGTCCCCGGATTCCAGGATTGATTCGCCAGATTAAAGAAATACCAGGCATTCAGAAAGTGACACTTACAACCAATGGTATTTTACTGAAAGACCAGATGCAGGAACTTGCAGAATCCGGGCTGGATAGTCTGAACATCAGCTTGATACTCTGGACAGAGAATGTTTCTGCAAAATTACCCGAAGGATCTTTTGGATGGAACACTCGATGGAATCAAAGAGGCAATGAAATATCCGGAAGTACAGTTAAAGATCAATTGTGTTCCACTGGGATTGGAAGAACAGGATCTTTGTGGGATAGCAGAGTTTGCACGTAAAAATCCGGTTCATGTACGTTTTATTGAAATGATGCCGATTGGATATGGAAGTTCTTTTGAAGGAATGCCACAGGAAAAGATTATGAATTTGGTGGAACAGAAATTTGGAAAAATGATTCCATATAATGGAAAACCTCTTGGAAATGGGCCATGTACGTATTATACTGTTGATGGATTTGAGGGAAAAATTGGGTTTATCAGCGCAATCAGCCATAAATTCTGCCGCCAGTGTAATCGTATACGGCTTACGTCACAGGGATATCTGAAAACCTGTCTGCAATATACGGCGGGACGTGATCTGCGTGCCGTTCTCAGAAACGGAGGAACAGATGAGGAGCTGAAGGACAGGATCAGAGCCGCACTGGCAGAAAAACCGGATGGCCCATCATTTCAGAGAAAAAGCAAAAGAAGACGATACAGAGAGTTTGTGCATGTCACAGATAGGAGGATAATATGAAACGCGCAGCAATTATAACAGCAAGTGATTCCGGATACAGGGGAGAACGGGAAGATTTAAGCGGGCCCGCGATCAGGGAGATTCTGGAAAGAGAAGGATATGAAGTGATTTCCATGGATATCCTTCCGGATGATCAGGTAATGCTTGCAGGTAAATTGCAGGAAATAGCAGATTCAGAAAAAGCAGAATTGATTTTGACGACAGGTGGAACTGGTTTTTCTGAGAGAGATGTAACGCCGGAAGCAACAGAGGAAGTCATTGAACGTAAGGTTCCGGGAATTCCGGAAGCGATTCGTGCTTATAGTATGACGATCACAAAGCGTGCAATGTTGAGCCGTGCAACTGCAGGAATTCGAGGAAAGACACTGATCATCAATCTGCCGGGAAGTCCAAAGGCAGTGCGGGAAAGTCTGGAATATATCATTGATGCACTGGGCCATGGAATAGAGATCCTTACGGGCGAAGCCGGTAATTGTGCACGAAAATAATAATATAGAAAAATACAGATGACCAGTCCAGGACTGGTCAATTGTAATATAGGAGAATTTGATTATGGGTAAAGTGATCGCAGTCTGTATCAGTGAAAAAAAGGGGACGCAGAAACATCCGGTAGAGGAAGCAGAATTTGTAGAGGACTGGGGAATTAAAAATGATGCACATGCAGGCAAATGGCATCGACAGGTCAGCCTTCTGTCTTATGACAAAATAGAAGCTTTTCGTGCGAGAGGTGCCGAAGTAGAGGATGGAGCGTTTGGAGAAAATCTTGTAGTGCAGGGGTTTGATTTTTCATCACTTCCGGTTGGAACCAGATTTCGTTGTGGAGAAGTTGTTCTGGAAATGACGCAGATTGGTAAGGAATGCCATCATGGATGTGCAATCTTTCAGAAGATGGGGGATTGTATTATGCCGCGAGAGGGTGTTTTTACAAGAGTTCTGCATGGAGGAAGCATCCGTGCGGGAATGGAGTTTGAACAGATTGACGGAGTAAACAGAGATGAGAGTTTATGATTGAGGAGCGGAAAGACGGATGGAAACACATATGATTTTGAGACACATGCACATTATGATGATGAGGCTTTTGAACAGGACAGAGAGGCATTATTGAATTCTATGGAAGCACATGGAATTGGACATATTGTAAATGCATGTGCATCGATCGAGAGTCTGAAAGCGACAGAAGAACTGATGGAAAATATCCCTTTGTCTATGGCGCCTTTGGAATTCACCCGGATGATGCAGAAAAGATGACAGAGGATACATTGAATGAAATCCGTCGTCTGTGCCATCTGCCAAAGGCAGTTGCGATCGGAGAGATTGGATTGGATTATTACTGGCATAAAGAAGAACGGGAACATGAGATTCAGAAGAAGATGTTTCGCGCACAGATGGAGATTGCCAGAGAGGAAAAAATGCCGTTTATGATCCACAGCAGGGATGCAGCCAGGGATACGCTGGAGCTGGTGAAGGAATGCATGAAAGAGGGAATGCATGGAGGGATTATCCATTGTTTTTCTTATGGAAAGGAAATAGCAAGGGAATACCTGAATATGGGACTTATCTTGGAATTGGCGGAGTTGTAACGTTTAAGAGTGCGAAGAAGCTGAAGGAAGTGGTGGAGTATGCGCCGCTTGAGCAGCTTGTGTTGGAGACGGACAGTCCGTACTTAAGTCCGGAGCCGAATCGTGGTAAAAGAAACAGTTCGCTGAATCTTCCGTATGTGGCAGCGATGATCGCGGAGCTGAAAGGAATCAGCGGCGAAGAAGTGATCGCTGTGACAGAGGAGAATGCAAAGCGGCTTTTGTTCCGGAAGTGAGAAAGAACTAAAAAATATAATTAAAACTCCTGCTATGTATTCAGCAATAGACAATTCAGAAATTCAGAAGTACTAGCAAGAAAAAATATTATTAAAGCGTATCAAAAATGATGAACTCGCTACGCTCAGACAGCATCATTTGATACAACATAATATTTTGTCTTTAAGTACTTCTACAAATTTTCTCAGACGTCTGTATGCTCGAATACATAAATGGAATTTTATTCTACATTTCCGTAAATTCGTTATTTCTTTTTCTCTCAGCTTCCGGAACAGGTGGTGAGCCTGGACCGGAAGAAGGTAGGTGTTAGTATTCAGAGTCGTCTGAATAGTCGGAGTCATCACTGTAATCAGACTCGTCGGAGTAGTCGGAGTCATCAGAGTTGTCTGATGAGTCACTGTAATCGTAGTCGTCAGAGAGTCGGAACTATCATCAGAACTGTCTGAGGAGTCATCAGAGCTGTCGGAGTTATCGGCAGCGGTATCATCCTGGGCGTTGGCTGCACTTACAGACCAGGTATCGTCTACGTATTCTCCATTAGAGTTGACCATATCACCATCGGAATTGAAGGTAACATCGAGGAGATCGGTGTTGGAGGATGGTTTTACGGTCAGGGACATGATTTCTTTAAAGCGGTTCTGAAGGTTGGCGAGTGTAAAGGAGTCATCTCCAAGACTGTTCGTAGTTCATGCTGTGAAGCAAGTTCTTCGGTGTAATCGGACAGCATGTACGGACTGAATACGCCAGCGTCTTTGTTGTAATGCATTACCATTGGCTTGATCTGCGGATCAATGATCTCGATAGAAGTCTGTCCGTCTTTGACTGTTTTCTGGATAGTGAAGCAGCCCATTCCTTCGAGAAGTGCATCAAAAGACTCCTGAGTGGATACGAAGTTTCCGAGTGAATAGAAGAGCAGCATACTGTGGCCTTCTTTATCAGACATAGTTCCGTATGGCTGAAGGGTATGCGGATGACCGCCGATCACAACGTCAACACCCTGCTGCATAAGGAAGGTTGCCCATTCTTTTTCGTATTCAGTAGGCATTGGTTCCATTTCTTTGCCCCAGTGAGCGACAAAGATCAATACATCGCTGTTTTCTTTGGCTTTCTGGATCATGGAAGCTACTTTGTCTTTTTCAAAGATGTCGATCATGTATTCTTTGCCTTCGCCGGCACCGGAATTGTTGGTACCATATGTATAATCAAGGAAAGAAATCTTAATACCGTTTACCTCCAGCACTTTGACGGAATTTGCATCTTCTTCTGTCTCATGGATTCCGAGAACCGGTACATCCGGATGGCTGGTTTTCCAGTAATTCAGTGTCTGTGCCATACAGTCATATCCGTAGTCATCGATATGATTGGTTGCAGACTCGATTACATCGAATCCTGCATTGATCAGTGCATCACCAACTTCCGTCGGAGTTGCAAAGGATGGATAACCGCTGACAGCATCATGGTCTGTTGTAAAGACGGTTTCCTGGTCTACCATGCAATATCGGCAGCCTGGATCTCATCTTTGACATTTTCGTAAATTTTGTCATAGTTCCATGTACCAGAGTCGGATTTGCCGGATTCAATCAGTGAATCATGAAAGAGATTGTCACCGACTGCGACAACAGTTGCAGTGGAAATTTCCGGAGCTTTGGCAGCTGCCTCGGCTTCTTCCTTTTGCTTGGCTGCTTCTTTTGCAGCCTGGTCTGCAGGTTTCTGGATCAGTTGATTATCAAAGCTGGTGAAAACAAGAACCAGAAAGGAGCATGCTACAATGGAACAGAATCAGGC
>ENA-OQDF01000934-OQDF01000934.1-human-gut-metagenome-genome-assembly--contig:-NODE-934-length-12167-cov-1.705897_pt1 | contig 12167 bp, 18 predicted proteins | sample MGYA00242769_ERZ504597 | MGnify/ENA primary metagenome ERZ504597 (study PRJEB26092, sample SAMD00036305) | human gut metagenome | host: Homo sapiens | study: EMG produced TPA metagenomics assembly of...
ATTCAACTTCCTAGTGTACTTATGGATACGATTAATAGTGTTGGTTCACTTACAGCTCCACTTTCAATGATGATGATTGGTTCATCATTAGCTGTTTATCCTATTAAAGATAGTTTTACAGATTGGCGTAGTTATGTCTTTGCTTTTGTTCGTTTAATGATTGTTCCTTTTGTAACAATGATCATGTGTCGTTTATTACACATTGATGCTTATTACGCTAATATTACAATTATTACAAATGCGATGCCAGTAGGATCAATGGTTTTAATGCTGTCAACACAATATAATGCAAATGTAAAAATCGTTACAAGAAATATTGTTGTTTCAACTTTATTATCAGTGATTACAATTCCAATTGTTGTCGCAACAATGTTATTATAGGAGAAAAATATGAATTATAAAATTTATGATCAATTGCCTCAAGAAGCAAAAAAAATTAGAATTAAGTTTTTATGGAAGAACAAGGTTTTAAAGATGAATTTGATGATTTAGATGAAGTGTGTAAACATCTTGTTGTTTTTGATCATCAAAAAGCAATTGGAACGTGTCGCTATTATTATGATGATCCTTTACAAGCAAATGTTATTGGAAGAATAGCAGTGATTAAAGAATATCGAGGGAAAAAAGTAGGACAATATATTGTACAAAGTGCTTGTTCTTTAATTCAAGGAAATGTTTGTTTACACGCTCAATTACAAGCAAAACCTTTTTATGAAAAATTAGGTTTTGTTGCTTATGGTGAAATAGATTATGATGAAGATTGTCCCCATACATGGATGAAAAAATAATATTTATTTTATGTATAATCATATTGCAATTTTTATGGAAAAATTATAAGGTATGTGTGTAAAGATATTTGGGTGATGAGCCCGCATAGATGGTAGATGTTGTGCATCTACCTTTTATTTTTAAGGAGATATTATATATTTAAAAAGTGATATAAATTAGTTAATTAACTATTTTTATGATTGAAAAATAATTTATGTTATAGGTATAATCTTTATAGAAATTGAAATAGGAATGAGGAAAAATGTTAATTAGTGATAAATTAAAGACTTTTGATTTTACAGATTCAGAAAAAGAGATAGTAAAGTATTTTTAAATCAAAAAGAAGAAATAGAAAATAAATCAACACGAGAAATATCAAAGAAATTATATTGTTCGCCATCATCGATTATACGCCTTTGTCAAAAATTAGGATTTACTGGATTTGAAGAATTTAAAAAAATGTATATCGAAGAACTTCATTATCTAGATTCAAATTTTTCAAGCATTAATCCCAGTATACCTTTTTTGACAGAAGATAATATACAAACAATATCAAATAAAATGTGTTCACTTTATCATGAAATAATTGATGATACACATTCTTTGTTAAACCATGATGTGTTAAGGAAATCATTAAATTTATTAAAAATAATAAAAATATTTATATTATTTCTTCTAGCTCACAAAATGATCTTGCTTCTACTTTTAGAGATAAGATGTCTAGAATAGGAAAACATGTAAATATTTATCAACATATTGATGAACCTTATTATGAAGCCTGTTATTTAAATAAAGGAGATGCCTGTTTTATTTTAATTAGTTATACAGGTGAAACACAAAATTGTATAAGAATGGCAAGAAAACTAAATGAAAGAAATATTGATTTTATTACTATTACTTCATTTGGAACAAATACTTTATCTTCTTTGTCACATTGTATTTTACATGTTTCTACAAGAGAAAAAATTAGAAATAATTTAGGAACTTTTTCTATGAATTTATCAACTCTTTATTTATTAGATTTATTATATAGCATGTATTTTAGTTTGAATTATGAAGAAAACAAAAAGAAAAAAATTGAAATTTCAGATGAATATGAAACTTTTGTATTATCACTTATTAGAGATACAACGAATGATTTAATCAAATAGGGAACACTGTTCCCTATTTTTAGTTGAATTATATTTATTTTGTTGGAACAGTGTAACTATAAAATTTCTCTTTGTTGATTTGAAAAATATATAAAATTAGAATAATCATGTAAAAATAAGGAGGAAAAAGAAATGAGTAAAAAACCTGTAAAAATTGTAACAATTGGTGGAGGAAGTAGTTATACACCAGAATTAATGGAAGGATTTATTAAAAGATATGATGAACTTCCAATCAAGGAAATTTGGCTTGTCGATATTGAAGATGGGAAAGAAAAATTAGAAATCGTTGGTAAAATGGCACAACGTATGTGGGATGCTTCTCCTTATGATGTTAAAGTTCATTTAACATTAGATCGTCGAGAAGCATTAAAAGATGCTGATTTCGTTACAACTCAATTTAGAGTTGGTTTATTAAATGCTCGTATTAAAGACGAAAGAATTCCATTTAGCTATGGTATGTTAGGTCAAGAAACAAATGGTGCTGGAGGTATGTTTAAAGCCTTAAGAACAATTCCAGTTATTTTATCAATCGTTGAAGATATGAAAGAATTATGCCCAGATGCTTGGCTTGTTAACTTTACAAATCCATCAGGATGGTAACTGAAGCGGTTATGAGATTTGGTAAATGGGATAAAGTCATTGGTTTATGTAATGTTCCTGTTGGAGCAATGTTAGATGAACCAAAAACAATTGGTAAAACTTTAGATCAATTAACTTATAAATTTGCTGGATTAAACATTTCCATTGGCATAAAGTATATGATGAAAATGGTAAAGAAGTGACTAAAGATATCATTGAAGCAATGTATGAAGGAAAAGATATGGGAATTCCTGCAAACATTCATGATATTCCATTCTTTAAAGAACAATTACTTCAAATGAATATGATCCCATGCGGATATCATAGATATTATTATCGTGAAGAAGAAATGTTGGCTCATGGTTTAGAAGAATATAATGATCCTAAGGTAGGAACTCGTGGACAACAAGTACAACAAACAGAACATGAGTTATTTGAATTATATAAAAATCCAGATTTAGATCATAAACCAGAACAATTAGCAAAACGTGGAGGAGCACATTATTCAGATGCGGCTTGTGAAACAATTGCTTCAATCTATGGAAATAAATTATCACATATCGTAGTAACAACTAAAAATAATGGATCTGTCCCAGATTTACCAGCTGACTGTGCAGTAGAAGTTTCATCTTATATTGGTTCAACAGGAGCAAGAGCTATTGCCTTTGGGTCATTACAACCAGCTCAAAGAGGATGGTTACAATGCATGAAAAACATGGAATTATGTGTTGAAGAAGCAGCTGTAACTGGTGATTATGGATTATTAATGCAAGCATTCATTTTAAATCCACAAACAGTATCAGGACAAAAAATGGTCAATGTTTTAAATGAATTATTGATTGCTCATGAAAAATATTTACCACAATTTGCAGATAAGATTGCCGAGTTAAAAGCATCAGGTGTTACCATCAAAGATGATGTTGCACGTGAATTAACTGAAAAAGGTTTATAAAATTTTATAATATATATTAGTAAAAGTAATAGTTTTGAAATTTTATATAGATAACGGCTAAAGGATATGTAATTTTAAATCATATCCTTTTTTGTATATTTATAAACAAAAACAATAAATAGCTCGCATATTGATAAAAAAACTTTGACAAATAAATGATGAAGTGGTTTAATACAAATAAATACAGTGAAAAGAAGTAGTAGATGATTAAAACATAAGTAGAGAGCTTTTGGTTGGTGAAAAAAAGTTATGTTTGATGATTGAATTCCTCTTGGAGTAGAGTATTGAAGTAAGTAGATATCTCCGGTAACACCCGTTAACGTGTATGAGTATGTAGGTACTTAGTAAGGTTATTATTGTGAAATAATAACGAAGTAAGGTGGTAACGCGATGGTCTCTTTCGTCCTTATGGGATGAAGAGACTTTTTTATTAATATATGGGGGAAATAAAAATGGAAAAAGAATTACAGGACATACAGAATTATTAGGTTTAGTAGCAACACCAATTAGACATTCTAAATCACCAGTGATGCACAATGCTGCTTGTCGTGCTTTAGGATTAGATTATGCTTATTTAGCTTTTGATATTCAACCAGATCAATTAGAAGATGCGGTTAAAGGTTTCAAAGCTTTAAATGTAAGAGGATGGAATGTATCTATGCCTTATAAAACAACAATTGGACAATATTTAGATCATATTACACCAATTGCTAAAATGTGTGGCGCTATTAATACTGTTATTAATGATCATGGTGTTTTAACTGGAACTATTACAGATGGAACAGGTTATATGACAGCTTTAAAAGATCAAGGAATTGATATTATTGGTAAAAAGATGACAATTGTTGGTGCAGGTGGAGCAGCTACTGCAATCGTCATGCAAGCTGCATTAGATGGTGTTAAAGAAATCAGTATTTTCAATATTAAAGATGCTTCATGGGATCGTGCTTTAGAAAATGTAGAAAAAATCAATTCACAAACTCAATGTAAAGCACAATTATTTGATTTAAATGATCATGAAACATTAAGAAAAGAAATCAATGAGTCAGTTATTTTTACAAATGCAACAAATGTAGGTATGGGTAAATTAGAAGGACAAATGGTTTTACCAGATACTTCTTATTTAAGAAAAGATTTAATTGTTTCAGATGTTATTTATATGCCAGAAAAAACAAAATTATTAGAAGAAGCTGAAAAAATAGGATGTAAAACAATTAATGGTTTAGGAATGATGCTTTATCAAGGAGCTGCTTCATTTAAATTATGGACAGATCAAGATATGCCAATTGATGTTGTAAAAGAAGCTTTAGACTTTTAAAATGTTATGCAGTGCATAGCATTTTTTATTTGACAAATAGAATATTTTATTATACTGTTGATATATCAACTAACGGAGGTATACTATGATTAAAATTGTTGCAGAAAATTATATTAAAGAAGAATATCAAGAAGAATTTTTAAAACTTACAAAAGAACTTATTATTTTAAGTAGAGAAGAAAAGGAAATATCTCTTATCATCTTTATCAAGATATTAATGATGATAGTCATTTTACTTTTATTGAAGAATGGCAAAACCAAGAAGCAATTGATGAACATAATCAAACAAAACACTTTACAACAATTGTTCCTCAAATCAAAAGCTTTGTTTCAAAACCTTCAAGAGCAATTAAATATAAAGAGGTGCAATAATGAATACATTAGAAACAATTTTTTACAAGAAAAAGTGTTCGACAATTTAAAAATCAAAAAGTAGATGAAAAAGACATCAAAACAATCTTAAAAGCAGGAATGTCAGGACCAACATGTGTTAATTCAAAAGATTGGTCATTTATCGTTGTTGACGATCCAGAAGTTCTTCATAAAATGTATGAAGCAAATGGTGTACCAGCGAAACCATTACTTGAATGTGCTTTTGCTATTTTAATTTGTGGAGATTACTCAAAAGCATTTAAATTCTCTAAAGATTATTTTGCTGTAGATGGTTCTATTGCTGGACAAAATATGATTTTAGCAGCTTGGTCTTTAGGTATTGGAAGTGTTTGGCTTGGTACATGGCCACAAATGGATCGTGTTTTTGCCCAAAGTAAATTGTTTGATTTACCAAATGATCAAATTCCTCATTCAATTATTGCTTTTGGTTATCCTCTAGATGAAATTAAAGAGAAAGAAGAATATTATGATGAATCTGTTGTTCATTATAATAAGTGGTAAAAATGGTTAAAGAAATTATTAAAGATGAATTCTTTTTAAAACAAAAATCAAAGTCATGTACAAAAGAGGATCTATATATCGCCAATGAATTATTAGAAACAATTCAAGCTTACAAAGAACAATGTGTTGGTATGGCAGCGAATATGATTGGATATTTAAAAACAATGATGGTTGTTTTAGATCAAAATAAATATCTTATTTTAATTAATCCTGTTATTTTAAAAATAAATGGAAAAAACGTATCAAACAGAAGAAGGTTGTCTATCATTACAAGGTGTAAGAAAGACACAAAGATATGAAAGTATCAAAGTAAGTTATTTAGATCAAAATTTTAAAAAGAAAATTAGAACGTTTAAAGGGTATACAGCTCAAATCATTCAACATGAGCTTGATCATTTTGAAGGAAAAATCATATAAAAAATCAGCAATAGCTGATTTTAATGACATATTTCTTCAACAAGTTGATTAATTGCCTCTTGATTTTCATCTTTATAAGTAGATTTAATTGTGACCGTATTTTCACAAATAGTAACATTTTTCATTGGAGTAAGCATTTCTTTCATCACTTATTTGCAAGAGGAGCCCAAGAACCATTTTCAATAAGTCCAACAGTTTTATTTTGATATCCTTTATGTTGTAATCTATGTAAGAAATCTTCCATTGGACTAAAGACACCACCATCATAAGTAGCTCCAGCAAGAATCATTTTAGAATATCTAAAAGCATCTTCAACTGCTTCAGCTATGTCATCTCTTGTAAGATCAGTGAAGGCAACTTTAACACCTTTTTCTTTTAATAAATCAACTACTTTTAAAGCCACTTCTTTGGTATTTCCATGGATAGAAGCACTGGCCACTAAAACCCCTTCATCTTCACTTTGATAACTACTCCAAATTTGGTATTTATCAATATAATATCCTAAATTATCTTTTAAAATAGGACCATGTAAAGGACAAATCATTTTAATATCTAAAGTGCTGGCTTTTTTTAATAAAGTTTGTACAGGAGCCCCATATTTACCAACAATATTAAAATAATAACGTCTTGCTTCACAAGCCCAATCTTCATCATGTGATAAAGCCCCAAATTTACCAAAGCCGTCTGCTGAAAATAACACTTTTTCAGTTGTTTCATATTCTACCATGACTTCTGGCCAATGAACCATTGGCGCCATGATGAATTTTAAATGATGATTTCCTAAATCTAATTCTTCTCCTTCTTTAACCACAATACATCTTTCATCTAATCCTTCAATATTAAAAAATTGAGGAAGCATCGCTTTTGCTTTGGCACTTAAAACAAGTTTTGCTTCTTTATACTTTTCTGTAAATAATTGAATATTTGCGGAATGATCAGGCTCTAAATGAGAAACAATCAAATAATCAGGAACACGTTCCTTTAATTCCTTATCTAAATTATCAAACCATTCTTTTGTCTTTCTTGCATCAACTGTATCCATAACTGCAATCTTTTCATCTAAAATAAGATAAGAGTTATAGCTTACACCATGAGGGACAATATATTGACTTTCAAAAAGATCTAATGTTGTATCATCTACACCAATATATTTAATAGATTCACTTATTGTTATATTATTCATAAAAATCCTCCTTTTTTATGTATTATATCACTAATATAAAGGAACAAGATATAAATTATTGATTATGTTAATTTTTTATCATATCAATTCTTACAAATGTAATTTGAAATTATAATGATATAACAAAAATAAATATATATTTAGATGTTTGGAGGATAAGTATGAAAAATATATTTGAAATATCTCCGAAAGCCATTATAAATTTGAATGGAAGAAATTAGGAAATATTAAAAAAGGAAGAGAACATTTAGGAGAAGAAATGCCTGTACTTGTTTATCGATTGTTAGAATATAGTATGAATGATGTTTTATTTAAGAATTTTGGTATTGAAAAAACAGATGAAATCTTTAAACAAGCTAGTTATCTTACAGAATGTGAATTTGCGAAAAATGCTTTACCTCTTGATATTGATGAAAGTACATTTATTAGTACGCTTGTGCAAACATTAGAAACATTAAAAGTCGGTATTTTGAGACTGGAAAACTTAGTACTTTAGAAACACTTTTAAAAGTAAAACTAGGAAGTTTATCAAAAAATCTAGAAGAACAATTATCAAATAAAATCATTGAACAATTAGACGAGTTAACAGTTAATATTTTTAATATTAATAGTGAAGAAGATGTTATGAAATTACTTCATTAAAAGGGAAATCATGTTTCTCTTTTTTTATAATAAATTTTATTTTTAGCACTTAAGTATTGACAGTGCTAAAAATATGAATATAATAAAATTAGCACTAGGGATAGAGGAGTGCTAAAGGAGAGTGATAACATGGATATCGAAAAATTTACAGCCAAGATGCAAGAGGCAATTCAAAAAGCAAGTCAATTAGTATTAAGTTATAAGCATCAAGTAATTGACATTGAACATGTATTGTATGTTTTATTGAATGATAGTAGTGGTATTTTTCCAAGGGTGTTATCTAAGCTAAATAAAGATAAAAATCATTTTATTCAAGTATTAGAACAAAGGCTTCAACAAAAAACGACACTTGAAAATATTGATGTCAATAGTATGAGAATAAGCTATAGCTTAAATGATTTACTTGCAAAAGCAAATAGTCAAATGACATCGTTTAAAGATGAATATATGTCTGTAGAACATGTCATTATGGCATTATTTGAAATAAATGAAAATTGGGTCAAAGATTTATTGAACCAAGAAGGTATGAATAAAAAGGATACAAAAAAGGTAATTTTAGAAATGCGGGGTGATCATATGGTAGATAATCCAAATCCAGAAAATACTTATGAAGTATTAGAAAAATATGGACGTGACTTAACAAAAGATGTGGAAAATGGAAATTAGATCCAGTTATTGGACGTGATGATGAAATTCGTCGTGTAATTCAAATCTTGTCACGTAAAACAAAAAATAATCCAATTTTAATTGGTGAACCAGGTGTTGGTAAAACAGCCATCGTTGAAGGATTGGCATGGCGTATTTATAAAAATGATGTACCAATTTCTTTACAAAATAAAACTTTATATGAACTTGATTTAGGTTCACTTGTAGCTGGTGCTAAATACCGTGGTGAATTTGAAGAAAGATTGAAAGCAGTTTTAGGTGAAATTAAAAAAGCAAATGGAAATATCATCTTATTTATTGATGAAATCCATCAATTAGTTGGTGCTGGTAAAACAGATGGTGCGATGGATGCTGCTAACTTATTAAAACCAATGTTGGCTCGTGGTGAACTTCATTGTATTGGAGCAACAACCCTAGATGAATATAGACAATATATTGAAAAAGATGCGGCTCTTGAAAGACGTTTCCAAAAGGTACAAGTTGATGAACCAACAATTGACGATAGTATTGCTATCTTACGTGGTTTAAAAGATTCTTTTGAAAGACATCATGGGGTTAAAATCAATGATAGTGCTATTATTGGTGCTGTTAATTTATCACAAAGATATATTACTGATCGTTTCTTACCAGATAAAGCAATTGATTTAATTGATGAAGCGTGTGCTTCTATTCGTATGGAAATTGATTCTTTACCAGAAGAATTAGATGGTATTACACGTGAAAAGAATCGATTAGAAATGGAAAGAATTTCGATTGAAAAAGAAGATAGTAATGAAGATAATGTAAAACGTTTAAATGATATTAAAGAACGTATTGCTTCTTTAACTGAACAAGAAACAGCATTAAAAGCAAAATGGAAAGAAGAAAAGTCTTCATTAGATCATATTAAAGAATTAAAGAATCAAAAAATAAACTTGTAGCTTTACAAGATAAATATATGCAAGAAGGTAATTTACAAGAAGCTTCTAAACTTCAATATGGTGATATTCCAAAAATCACCAAAGAAATTGCTGATCTTGAAGCAAAAGAATCGGATGATGCTTTACTTCAAGAAAAAGTAACTGTTGATAATGTCTCAGAAGTTATTTCAAGATGGACAGGTATTCCAATGAATAAATTAATGGCTTCTGAAAGAGAAAAACTTTTAGCCTTAGATGATACATTAAAAGTACGTGTTATTGGTCAAGATGATGCAATCACTAAAGTAACAGATGCTATCTTACGTAGTCGTGCTGGTATCAATGATGAAGAAAAACCAATTGGTTCCTTCTTATTCTTAGGTCCAACTGGGGTTGGTAAAACAGAAGTGGCTAAAGCTTTAGCAGAACAAATTATTTGATACTGAAAAGAATATTGTGCGTATTGATATGTCTGAATATATGGAAAAATTTAGTGTTTCACGTTTAGTAGGGGCTCCACCAGGATATGTTGGTTATGAAGAAGGTGGACAATTAACCGAAGCAGTAAGACGTCATCCTTATAGTATTGTATTATTAGATGAAATTGAAAAAGCTCATCCTGATGTTTTCAATATTTTACTTCAAGTTTTAGATGATGGACGTATTACAGATAGTAAAGGAAATACAGTAAGCTTTAAAAATACAATTATTATTATGACAAGTAATATTGGTTCTCAATATTTATTAGAAGGTAATAATGAAGAAAATAGAAAACTTGTAAAAGAAGAATTAAAAGTGCACTTTAAACCAGAATTTTTAAATCGTATTGATGAAATTGTTATGTTTAATTCATTAGATAGTTCAGTAGTAAGAAAAATTATTGATAAATTTATTGGTCAATTAGTTCATCGTTTACAAGATAAAAAGATTACGATTTCTTTAACTGATCAAGCTTATCAAATGATTCAAGAAGAAGGATTTGATCCAATCTATGGAGCAAGACCATTAAAGAGATTTATTCAATCTCAAATTGAAACCAAACTTGCTAAAGAAATTATTAAAGGAACAGTTCATCAAGGACAACATGTAGAAGTTGATTATCAAGATGAATTTGTTTTAAAAGCTCAATAAGGAAGTAGTATAAAAGCTACTTTCTTTTTTATAAAACTATTTTGTATTTAGAAAGAAAATAATAGCTAATTAAGTACGAGAAATCGTACTTTTCTTTTTGAAATTGTAGGAATATAAATAAAAATGTAAAATTGTTTTTTCTTGGGGAAATATTATGCTAGAATATGTTGGGGTGAAAGACGATGCAAAAATATTTTATAAATGAAAATATCGAATTAAATAAATCTTTCAAAATAGAAAGTAGTGATCAACATCATATAGAAAAAGTAATGCGTAATAAAAATGGTGATCAAATTATTTGTGTAGACTTAAAACATATTCAATATTTATGTTTAATTGAAAATGTTCAAGAAGGTACAATTTTACCAATTGAAGAATTAGATATTAATAATGAATTAGATGTAGAAGTTACACTTGTTTATGCTTTACCTAAAGGAGATAAATTGAATTTGTTTTACAAAAAGCTTGTGAGTTAGGAGTTCATCATATTATTCCATTAAGTTCTAAAAGATGTGTTGTTAAACTTACTAAAGACAAATTCAATAAAAAACTGCCCCGCTATCAAAAAATATTAAAAGAAGCAAGTGAACAATCAGGAAGAAATAGAATACCTTCAATAGAAGAAGTAAAAACAATTAAAGAATTAAAACCCTATTTAAAAGATTATAATTTAGTGGCTTATGAAGAAACTGCTAAACAACATGAACATGGTGAATTATTTCATACTTTACAACAATTAAAAGCAGGAGATCAATTATTGATTATTGTTGGTTGTGAAGGTGGCTTTGATGAAAGTGAAATTCAAGAATTAAATGAGATGGGTGTTAAATGTTGTTCATTAGGTAACCGTATTTTAAGAAGTGAAACAGCACCACTTATTTAATGAGTGTCATTGGTTATTCAAGGGAGCTTACAAAATGATTAAATTATTAAAGAAATATGGGGTAGAGTTAAAATTAAAAAATGTGATTTGTTTCGTCTTATTGAAGGACAAAAAGATACTTTTCTTGAAGATGGTTTTGCTTTTAAAATGACAAATGAAGAAGAAATGTTTAAATATGAAGTGATTTTAAATGGTATTTATAATAAGACAAAAATAGAAGGGGAATATAAGAAATTTGTTTATGAGACACAAGATGCTATTCAATATTTAAATTATGAAGAAAAACAAAAAATGTTTAATAGTATTATTAGTGAAACGTTAAAAAATTTAAACTCATGAAAGTTGATCAACAAATTATTTTAATTCCTTATTTAGAACCTTTTATAAATGAAAGATATTTAAATAATTATATGTTATTAACATTAAAACAACATCAATTGTATGTTAAAAATTATCAAAGAAATATAGAAATTCCTTATCAACTTTATGGTTTAAAAGTATTACGTTCTGCTTTTTCTTCTTTAAAAGGAATAGCTGAAGATGAAAATTATGAATATTATTATTATGATGGTTTAAAGAAAATCTATATTTTGATAAGAAAGAATATGGTTTAGTAGATAGTTTCCAATAGTTGATAAATATTTCCAAGGAAATACATCTTTAGATGATATAAGAGAAGTTATG